>RCUF01000231.1_pt1 | contig 25286 bp, 25 predicted proteins | sample 2166311 | NCBI WGS metagenome assembly RCUF01 (sample SAMN09932608, study PRJNA488358) | compost metagenome | feature: garden; material: soil; isolation source: compost soil in 4-hydroxybenzonitrile-enriched culture | place: Germany: Experimental Botanical Garden Goettingen | collected 2016-01-27
CCGTGCACAGTAATTTCCAGCATCATTTCCACCTCCATTTATTTGAATGGCTTTCGTGGTAAACGATACTGTGAGCTTTTTCCATTTGAATGAGCAGAGACTATTGTATATAATACAAACATACGTTCGTATTATTGAGGTGATGAAATGCTTAATGATTTGGAAAGAAAGTTGCTAAGAGTCTTGTATAACTTCAGCACTCAAAAACGGAGAATGCCCTTTAAACCAGAGTTAGAAAGATTGACTGGGCGAAGGTACGCTGACATAGATAAGGCCTTAAATGAACTCGTCCAGCAGCAGTATATATTTTGGCCGGATCGTCCTCATCTGCAAACTATAGTGATCTTGGAAGGTTGGGAAAGGGACCAGCCATTAAAACCTAAGACGCAGCCATCAAGTAACATAGACTATTGGACAAAGTATTAGGAGGATGTGCATGAGCAGCAAATTGGGCGATGGGCTTTGGGAAGCTAAGTTTATTTTGCCAGAGCATCGTGAGGCCATAAAATCACGACGGCTAGAAGAGAAGCGTAAGGCTTGGCCTGTGCTGGATGATCAGGAGATAGAGATACTATAGCAGCTCCTTACCGAGTCTTACAATGTGCATCGTAAGATCACGATCAGGCTATTCGGGGAATTTGATTATAGAGAAGTAACAGGGGTTGTAACAGCAGTGCAGACCTATCGCAACTAGGTAAAAGTGTCAACTGAGGAAAATGACTGGGAATGGGTTAGGATTATGGATATAGTACTCCCCCATATATGATTGTTAGTTCATTAAAGATTTTTTTAGCTTTATTTTTTTACCGTCTTCAATATGGTCAGCAAGTTTTATAAATTTTTCTCGATTTTCTTGCATAATTAAAGCTACATTTTTACGTACCGCAATAGCTATGTTTTTCCTATTTTCGAGAGGAGGAGTAGATTTATAATCAAAATATATTTGTGCTGCTTCAAGTGATAATCTTCCGAAAGTCAAATCAGTCTTTGAGGTTACTTGTAAATTAGTTGACTCTGGAATGTATACCTCTCCACCGAGTTCAATGTATAATTCATTTATTTCGTTATATTGATTTTGCTTCATCATACCTGCAATTTTGCTGAAGTCTATCTCTATCATCACCTGTATATCCTTCGTTCACTAACTCAATGTATTCAATTTCTAAATCCAATGTTGATTCCTCAATATTACCCTCGTATTTTAAGTATAAAAGCACAGTATCCAGCATTTTCGCACGGTCATCATTTTCTTTTGAACCACACGCTGCGAGTGAAAAAATTAGAGATATAAGCACACAGACACTAAGACACTAGCTAATTTCTTCATAAATCACCTCAAGAATATTTCCTCTAGTCTACCAAAAGTAGGGAATTGATTCTATAGAAATATACCATCGAAAATCACAGGCGTTTGGGATTATGAAATATACGAAATGTGTAATAGTGTCATGCTGCGGAATTCCTGAAATTCCTGCAAATGTGCAGGTTCTGTTTATGTAAAGCCTCTAAATGCCCTGAATTGCTGCAAATGTGCAGGCTTTCTCTAAGGATTCTCTTCAAACTAGTCTATTCTGAACCATATTCCTGCATTTTTGCAGGAATATGGTTCATCCTTTCATGGCTACTTTAAATAAACTGTATTTTTGCATCCTTTTCCTGATATCTTGCCTTTACACTACTAAACAAGAAGCGTCCCTCAAAGTTATCTTAGATAACTTTTGGGACAGCCTCGTTGATTTATATATCTATTCTATGAAGTTTATTTCATTGCAAATTGAATAATTCTAGTAACATGCGAGATTTCAGAAAGTAGAACCCATACCGCGCCTTCAACTGTTCTGACTTGTACTTTATCTGGATCGGTTCCCCATTTAGGCAATCCTACAACCATTTCGCCATTCTCCAGTGTGATGACCACGTCATGCCGCAAGGTTACAGCCATTTTGAGCTCGTGCAATTTATCCATAAAAATACCTCCCTTATAATTATTTCTATTTATATTTATTATCGATATATTCCACTAAAATTGTTAATAGTTTCTTAAAAAATATTAATAATTTTTACAACAGTAGGCGTTTTTATGATGCAGCTTAAAGAACATAAAAAAAGAAGGTTGAGCGAGGATGTTTCCTTGTTCAACCTTCTTTGTATTGTTAGATTTGAAATTAATTTATAAAAATATCTCCGAGATGATGATATCACGCTCTTTAGACAAGTCGATAAATTTGGAGTTGGTTTGGACGAGAGGGCGAAAAAAGTCAGTCTGATTCGTCATGACTATAGAGCCTGACTCACCATTACTTAGAGTAACCTTCTTGCCGATAAAATTTGGAAGTAAATGCTTGATGAGCAATTGAGTAGGTTCTGCACTCAATTTACCGAAGCTGAGACTATTAAGCTCTCTAAGTACAGTAAGGAATTCCTGCTTGGATTGATATACCCGATTTGATGTCATAGCTGTATACACATCAGCAACTGCTGTGATTTTGGCATACGGGTGGATTTCTTTCTCAGATAGACCGTGCGGATAACCGCTGCCGTCTTCACGTTCATGATGCTGCAAGGCGATAAGTGCAAGCAGCTCATCTCCGCTAGATTTCAGGATGATATCATGTCCGTATTCGGTATGACGCTTCACCTGCTCAAATTCTTCAGGAGTCAGTTTGCCTGGTTTAGTGAGTATCTCATGAGGAACCTTGCTTTTGCCTATATCAATCAAGTATCCTGCTTTACCTATAATATAAGCCTCATCCTTTGGATAACCAAGCCAAGTGGCGATATAATAAGAGAGCATGCCGACCTGCATGGAGTGATTGTATGTATAATTGTCTTTGTCATTTAATACTAACAGAAGGGAAATAACGTCCTTTTGACCAACTAATTGATTGACGATGGGTTCCAAAACTTCATCGACTTGTGAATTGTCAAAGGAACCTGTGGATAACGCTTCTAGAAACATTAATTCAAAACCGTCAATAGCCTTGTCAAAGGAAGGTTTAACATGAAGGACCTGATCCGACAGCATCATCGGTGAAGTAAAGCCGTTATCTACTTCTGTCACTACCGTAGGTTGAGGCAGAATATCTATGTAGTCAATTCCGTGCTGCAGCAGCTTAACAATAGATTCGTTAGTTAATTCCTTTTCTTTGTCGAGGATGAGTACCCCTGAATGATTAAAAACATCGGTACGAAGACGATCACCTGGATTAAGATCCATAATGTGTACTTTCAAGGACGTAACACCCCATTATTATGCATTTTTCTTAATAATAGCAAGGATTTTATTGAATGACAATGAGTTTTGTAGTGCTGAAATGCTAGTTTTGAAAAGGATTTCAAAGCTGTAGAGGGCCTTGGTCCTAATCCAAGATAGTCCCCCTGTTTGTAGTATACTGGTATGCTTTAGAAACCCTTATCATCGATGATAAGAGAAGACAATGAGTAATTTTAAGGTATATAATAATTGTAATAGCCTATATATATTGACATATATCGTATTGTTTGCACATTACAATTTTATTTAGACAACGAGGAGGCCCGGGTCATGACGCAGGAAACGTGCCAGGATACATTAACGATCGTGTATACCAACGATTTGCACAGCCACTTTAGTGCCATGGGACGTATTGCCGCAATGGTAGAAGAATATAGGGCCCAACCGGATTCATCAGTACTTCTTCTTGATATAGGGGATCATATGGATCGTGCTGCTCCGGAGACGGAAGGAACGATAGGACAAGCGAATGTTGACGTAATTAACATAACTGGTTATGATGCGATAACGATCGGTAATAATGAAGGATTAACATTTACACCGGAAATGCTGAGAGATGTGTATACAGGGCTCTTGTGTCCAGTTGTTTGCGGCAATATTCGGGAAAAAGATTCAGGTGAACCGCCGGACTGGATGAAAAATGATATTGTACTGAAGGGTGGACCTTTTACAATCGGACTAATTGGAGCAACAGCCTCCTATCCGGTTTTTTATAGACTACTGGGGCTCGAGGCACTCGATCCTAGAATAACCATTGCTGATTCAGTGAAACAACTGCGCAAGCAGGTGGATTTGATTGTTGTAATGTCACATCTTGGACTTCCACTTGATCGTGAGCTTGCCGAGAGCATCCCGGGGATTGATTTAATTATCGGGGGACATACACATCATCTGCTCGAAGAACCATTGACTGTAGGCAATACAATGATCACTGCAGCCGGGAAGTTTGGACGACATTTGGGAAAAATAACGATTGGCCGAGACATGCATAATGGGAAGCCAACCGTTTTAGAAGCTATATGCCTTCCTGTTGAAAAGGGCTTGGAGAATGTGAGCGTAATGAATGCCATTACTATACATCGTGAAGCAGGGAGACAACGTCTGCAACGAACAGTGGCGGTTACAGAACGTGAATTACCCATTCACTATGAGTCGGAGTCACCATTTGGCAATTTACTGGCTCAGGCCGTCAGAAGATTTACTGAAAGTGAATTGTCAATCGTGAACAGTGGTCAGCTTCTTGGCAGCTTGCCTGCTGGAGAGATTAGCGCTGGAATGCTTCATGAAAGATGTCCTTCACCAATTAATCCATGCCGTATGGGACTCAGGGGTGAGGATATTCTATATTCTCTTGAGCAATCACTGCTTCCTGAGATGTTCTCCAAAGAAATATTCGGTTATGGTTTTCGTGGAAAAGTGCTAGGTGGTCTTTGCGTGGATGGTATGGAAATGATGTATGATGTAAAAAAACCTCCATTTCAACGAATCCTGCAAGCGAGTGTTCAAGGAGTGCCAATCGACATGAATAAGACTTACACTGTAGGTACGCTCGATATGTTTACATTTGGAATCGGATATGAACGGCTGAAGCTGGGATCTGATCTTAAGTATATGCTGCCAGATTTTTTGCGAGATTTGCTCCGAATAGAGCTTCAGACAGCTGGCGCAGTAGATCAATGCTTTAAATCGCGGTGGCTGGAGCAATGAGTACAAGATAAAGTGGAATGCTGAGTTCAAACAGTGTATTCTAATAAAGAAAAAAGTTATTATTAGAGACGGAAGTGGATTTTTTGCGCTTACTACCGATAGGTTCTTTGGAGCCTGGAATGAAATTGGGAAAAAAGATTTATAATGAAGATGGAGTAGTTCTATTATCTGAAAATGCTGAATTAAGCGATGCGATAATTAGAAGACTGAAGCTACACGGCCTGGATTTCGTCTACATTGCTGATCCCCGGACAGACGATATCCAAGTGCATGAGATGATTGAAGATGAGACACGCCGCCGTGCTTTAATTGATATCCGCACCAATTTTCGAAAAATGACAGACTCTGCTATTAAGGGGAGTGTGTATCCTTTTATTGGAAAATCATTCTCGAAGCTGGTTGAGATGATCGTTGATGATCTTAGCTCTCGTGAAGATGTGATGATCATGATGATGAATATGAACAGTATGGATCAGTATTTGTACCGTCATTCACTTAATGTGTGCATTTATACGATTTTTCTGGGGCAGGTATACGGATATAGCAAGGAAGATCTGACAGAGCTTGGTATAGGTGCGATACTTCACGATATCGGAAAGACCAAGATTCCGCTGGAGGTTCTGAACAAGCCCACCCAATTAACTGATGATGAATTTACTCAAATCAAAACACATGCTGAAATCGGGTTTAAGCTGTTAAAGGATGAGCCTGGTATAACGATGAAGGCAGCCCACTGTGCATATCAGCATCATGAACGATTGAATGGTAGCGGTTATCCGCGCAATTTGGTCGGTAATCAGATTCATGAATTTGCTCGTTGGATTGCGATTACAGATACTTATGACGCGCTTACTACTCACCGGGTGTATCGATCAGCAATGCTGCCTCATCAGGCGATGGAAATCATTTATGGCGGCTGTGGTGATCTCTATGAAAAAGGAATGCTGGAGCTGTTCCGTGACCATGTAGCTATTTACCCGCTTGGAATGGGAGTTACACTTAGCACTGGCGAGAAGGGTGTAGTTTCGAAGATTCACTCTGATATTCCACAGCGTCCGGTTGTTCGGGTCTTGGCCGACCCAATGGGTGTAGATATCAAGTCACCGTATGAAGTAGATTTGAAGCATCAATTATCGGTAGTTATTACTGAAGTAGTATCGATTAATAATAATGCCGAGAAATCGACGGATCTTAACATGTTTGAATGAACTTAAAAGTCTCACAGTTAAGAAGAAGTCTGCACCTTAGGGTGCGCTTTCTTCTTTTTTAGGTTAATGAGTTAAAACTAGATAAAGTTAAAGATAAGGTGATTTATAAATGATGAAAATAATGAATGATATTACAGAGATGCTACCAAAACTAAGCCCAAACAATGATCCCTGGGATCCGATAGTGTCTTTGCGCGAATTTGGGCAACATACACTTACAAGTGTTGAAATGACCGTTACGAATCTCTGTAATATGCGTTGTGAGCATTGTGCGGTTGGAGATAGTCTCGTACTTAAAGAACCTGACCAAATCCCGTTGTCTCTGATGCTGAAATCTCTGGATGAAGTTGAGCATTTAAGAACAATTAGTATCACCGGGGGAGAGCCAACATTCCGTAAGCAGACGGTTGATGAGAAAATGATCCCGCTGCTTAAATATGCCAAATCAAGAGGGATTCGTTCGCAAATCAACTCCAATTTAACATTGGATTACGAACGATATGAGAAGCTGCTTCCCTATCTGGACGTTATGCATATCTCGTTCAACTATACGAGTGAACGTGATTTTCACGAAGTGGGATTTGCGCGCAGCGGGCACGCGGTCAAACCGGAAGTGGCCTACAGAATGTACGATACTATGATTGAAAATACCCGTAGACTCAGTGAGGCTGGCATGTTCATTTCAGCGGAATCGATGATAAATTACCGCACTCATCTCAAGCTGCCGGAAATTCATCGCATGATTGTAGAAATGGGATGCCGTCGTCATGAGGTACATCCGATGTATGCTGCGGATTTTGCGGAAGGTTTGCCTGTATTGGCATTAGAGGATATGCGCCGAGCGATTCATTCCTTGCTGGATGCCCGTGATCCCAATCTGTGGATGCTGTTTGGGACGCTTCCATTTTTTGCTTGCAATCTAAATGAGGAGGATATTGCATTGCTTCGCCGATTACATGGGGAGCCTAACGTTACAGTGCGTAATGATCCCGATGGAAGAAATCGGGTTAACGTCAATATGTTCACCGGGGACGTATATGTCACGGATTTTGCAGCGATTCCTGCATTTGGAAATGTGAAAAATGATCGGCTTGACGATATTTTTGTTAAATGGTTGACAGAACATCCAATGAATCAAAAGGTAAATTGTCATTGTGACGCTGTAGGCTGCTGTGGTCCAAATCTGCTGGTTGCTGATATGTACTACAAAGACATCGATTTTAAATCTCGCCAAGCGATCACATTATAGAGAAAAGAGGCGTTCAATATGCCATATGCTGCAGCTGTGGTAAATGGTCATGCTGATTTTGAAGTTGGAAAATTGTTTGTAAATTTGTTCATCGTATTTATTCTTGTGTTATTAAATGGTTTCTTCGTGGCTGCGGAGTTTTCCCTGGTAAAGGTGCGGCAGTCCCGATTGACTCAGTTGGTAAGCGAAGGAAATCGTCGTGCCAATTACGCGCTTAAAGTAAATAAAAAACTGGACACCTATTTATCTGCTACACAATTAGGGATTACGTTAGCATCACTTGGACTTGGTTGGGTTGGGGAGCCGGCAGTTTCTGAGCTTCTAATTGAACCCTTGATGTTCAAAATAGGGATTACGGATGCCACACTTGTCTCTACGGTTTCTGTTGCCGTCGGATTTGCGATTATTACTTTTTTACATATCGTAATCGGCGAGTTAGCTCCAAAATCATTAGCGATTCAAAAATCAGAGCAGGCTTCTCTGTGGCTCTCGGCTCCACTGCTGTATTTTTACAAGTTATTTCTGCCGGTCATTTGGCTGCTAAATGCTTCTGCTAACGCGATGCTTCGTCTGATTGGCATTGAGCCTGCAGGTGAAGGGGAAGCAGCACATTCAGAGGAAGAAATTCGTATTTTGATGAATCAAAGTGCACGGAGCGGGGTTATCGATAAGGATGAAATGAAGCTGATGGATAACATTTTCGATTTCTCGGATATGCTTGCTCGTGAGGTCATGCTGCCTCGAACAGATATGGATTGTTTGTTTACGAATTTATCTTTTGAAGAGAATATGAAAATTGTTACTGATACAAAACATTCCCGGTATCCTGTAGCTGTTGAGGATAAGGACCAAATTATCGGATTTGTGCATATTACGGATATTTTGCTACCGGATCATGATGAGCCGCTTGATTTGGCTGAGATTGTAAGACCGATTTTAAATGTACCGGAGTCGATGGAAGTAAGCCATGTACTTCGTTTGATGCAGAAGAAGCATTCCCAGCTAACATTGGTTGTTGATGAATATGGCGGAACGGCAGGACTCCTGACAGTTGAGGCTATTGTTGAGGAAATTGTTGGTGATTTGCATGATGAGTTCGAAGATGAGCGTCCTGAGGTAGAGAAGCTAGGCGAAGGGGTTTATTCTGTTGACGGAAGAATGCTAATCGAGGAAATTAACGACCTGATTGGTATTGAAATTATCGATAATGAGGTCGATTCTATAGGCGGCTGGCTTTTTAAAGAATTGGAAGGATCACCTGCCAAAGGAAAGAAACAGCAGTTTGATGGAGTTACTTTTGAAGTTGCTGAGTCAGGTCGTCTGCGGATAACGAGGGTTAAAATTACAAAGGAGAAATCTAAGAGCGTTGGGATTGAGCAGCGATAGTGCTGATCCTAGTTGAAGTTGGCTGCACGGGCTGGAGCAGTGAAGGTGAGGGTGATGGTAATAGTGGCAGTGGCAGTGACAGTGGGTTGAATAACCTGCTGTCTTTTTTTATTTGTTGATATGGGTTAGGAGGGAAAAATTGAAAAAGTGCAAAAGTGCAGGAATTTTTTATCATGAGGTCAGAAGTGGGTGAAATGCCTGCGAAAGTGCAGGAATTCCACAGAATTATACATAAAACGGTCCCTTAACGAAGAAATAGATGCACATTTGCAGCAATTTTACTCTTCACATTGATCTTGGAGAAAAAGGATGTACTTTTGCAGCAATTTAGCATTACGGTCGTCGGATAATAAAAAATACAGGATTTTCGAAATTTCGTGGGTTCAGAATTTGGGCGAATGTCATATGTTAATTGTGAAGTGTAAAACCTGATGAGATTTAGGCAGTACACAAACAAAGGAGGAACTAACTTTGAACTTCCCGCAAGAGCAAACCTATACCCCTTTTGTTGGACCATGCGATCCGTGCCCGCCTATACTTTGCAAAAGATACAGCACTCCGCCGCAATTATTTATCTGCTTCCAACCACCGAATCTTCCACAGTTTAGTCCACAAGAGGCTTTGAGATGTGGTACATTATGGCCGGCTCTGTACAGTCCTTACGAATCGAGATGGGGAAAAGGACGGTGATGAAATGACATCAGTAAACCAACCGCATTGTGATCCTCAATTTTATGAAATGCTGGAGAAGCTCCAGGCGCTTGATTTTGTACTCGTAGAGCTTAATTTGTATTTAGATACCCATCCTGATGACTTGGCAGCGATCCAGCAGTTTAATCAGCTAACCCAGGAAAGAACTCAGTTGGCGAACCATTTTCAGCAGCTATATGGTCCCTTGCAAAACTTTGGACGCTCCTTCTCCAAATATCCTTGGGAGTGGACGAAGGTCCCGTGGCCTTGGCAGGTCTAAATTGCCTGTCTGTCTTTAATTTGTCTGCAAGTCTAAAGGAGGGAACAACTAAACAATGTGGGTCTATGAGAAAAAGCTGCAATATCCAGTTCGGGTAGGAAAATGTGATATCGGCATGGCAAAGCTGCTGCTGGAGCAATATGGTGGTGCTGACGGCGAACTCGCTGCCGCTCTGCGCTATATGAACCAAAGATACACCATTCCTGATAAAGTAATTGGTTTACTTACGGACATTTCAACGGAAGAATTTGCCCATTTGGAAATGATTGCTACGATGGTGTTTAAGCTCACCAAGGATGCGACAGTGGAAGAATTGAAGGCATGCGGATTGGCGCCACATTATGTTGCACACGATAGTGCTCTTTTCTATGAGAATGCCTCAGGCGTACCATTTACCGCAGCATACATTCAGGCAAAAGGTGATCCAATCGCGGATCTCTATGAGGACATTGCCGCTGAGGAGAAAGCGCGGGCTACATACCAGTGGCTCATCGACATGACCGATGACGTTGATCTGCAGGACAGCTTGAAATTCCTGCGTGAGCGGGAAATTATCCACTCATTACGGTTCCGGGAAGCAGTGGAGATTTTGAAGGGGGAGCAGGGGCAGAAGAGGGTTTTTTGAGTGAGTGAAGTCTCATTTTGAAGCGAAAGCAAAATCAACCATTAAGCAGACGATGCGAAATGGTTGATTTTTTTCATTATTCCAAGAAACAAAATCGTCGTTTCAGCTGAATTTGGCCCAAATTTCCTAAGAAATAAGGCCAACGCTTGCTTAGGAATTGCTCTTTTGAATCAGCTTGACGATATTAGGATCTGGCACGGTGTAGCCATTAGGCAGATGGGGGATAATTTCCTTCCAGATTTCAAGATCCTTATCATTAAAAAGACTTTCATTCGAGTAAGGATATACTGATTTTATTGAAGGGTCATTGTCTGGGCTTTTTTTAGCTTTCATGAAGCCTCCCTCTCTTTTGTTTAGAGTTATTTGTTTATAGATAGAATTAACGAGAATGAGCATATTGTCGACTGACCATGTGTCGAGTGCCCACTTCTGACCTGCATTACCGATTCTACTCCGCAATTCTTCATTGTCCATTAACATTTTTATATTTGAATAGATGGACTCGGAAGAGGCTTTTTTTGCAATTAATCCCGTTTTTTCATGTTCGACCATTTCAGGCATCCCTCCGGCATCCGTAACAATAACGGATTTTCCTGACATTTGGGCTTCCATGACAACAAAGGGCTGATTATCCTGAATGCTTGATAAAACTATGATATCTGACTGTTGGAGCCAATATTGAACATCTGTCCTTGCGCCAACAAACTTTAAATGCTTTTCGAGGCCTAAATTTTTGGATAGTAATTCAAGCTCTTCTCTCAGAGTACCGTCTCCAACAAAATAACATATCCAGTCGTTACGATCATTTTTTAATAAGGATAATGCTTCCATTAAGTACTTATGGCCTTTAACCGGAACTAGTCTGGCAACGCAGCTGATTATTTTAAGCTCCGTGGAGAGTGGTTCGAGAGGTTCAAGAGTGTCATTTGCTTTGGTTGTGAAGCTATCCGTTTTGATGCCGTATGGGACATGTATTAGTTGTGCAGGTGGAATCTTCACATCATTTAAATAAATATCTCTAAGCCATTTGCTCGGTAGCAATGTTAATTGGCTGCTGGTTAATCCGCTATATTCTATATATTGATTGTAAATCCAAGGCAAAGTTCCTTTACCGCTATTAGGATGATCCAGATAGTATTCATTGGTAAACCATCCATGAATGGTTGATATTAAGGGAACATGCTGAGGCTTGATTCGGGACAGAGCCGCAGAGGAGATCACATCCTGCACATGAATGATATGATATTCATCAAGCTTAAGGGAGGAGCAAGCGGCTTCAAAGCTATATCTTTCTGCCTCCATTTCGATGATCCAGGGGTCCATTTGCGGGAACAAATTTGTGTAATAGCTTTGAATGTAAGTATATATTTGATTATAAAGGGGTGCCTTATCAATTCGCAGTTCCTGTTTACCCAATAAATAGTAGTATTCAAATGAGGGATGATGAGCAAAAATATCAACTTCATTGCCTGTTTTCTCTAATTCAGATTTCAAAATATTGATATACGTATTGATGCCGCCTGTGTGGGGAAACGTCCAAAATGTGCATAATAATATTTTCATATGGATCACCTAAGTCTCAGGGCTTAACATCTGACAAAGATAGTAGATGTCAACAATTTTTTTGGTTGTCAAGGAGGAAGAAAATTTTGCTGCAGCCGTTTGTTTAGCTTGCTCAATGATAGCATTTTGCAGTTTTTTGTTGCTTAGTAATAACTTAATATTAGCTAACAAATCTTCTGGGTTTTCGGATTCAAATAACAGTCCTGTCTTCCGATGGGTAACAAGTTCAGTAATTCCGCCTGTTCTTGGAGCAATTACAGGAACCTCAGCTAATTGAGCCTCCAGAATAGAGTAACAGAAGGTTTCTTGAATACTGGATAAGAGAAAGACATCCGCTTGTTGGAGAAGGGCAGGAACATCATTTCTAAAGCCAAGAAATTGAACCTGATTGAATATATTTAGCTGTTTACATTGTTCCTGCAATTCATCTTTGAGGGGGCCGTCTCCAATTAACCATAGATTCCAGTCTTGCCTGATCGTATTTAATTGGGCCAAGGCATTAAGCAAATAAGAGATTCCTTTCTCAAAAGTAAGCCGGGCTACACATGCAAAAATAATTTTATGAGGAGAACGATCCACTTTTTTAACATGAAGCATCTGTTCGAAATAGTGTGGAATGTCGATTCCGTTAGGGATAACCACAAGTTTCTCGGAGGGAACGTGGAAATTGTGCACTAAATAATTTTTAAGCCAATAGGATGGAACTATCGTCTTATCACTGCTGGATGCCCCAAGAAACTCTAACAGAAGAGCGTATCTGTAAAATACAGGATTTTTCTCGGAAAAAAAGCTGGTGGTATGTTTCCATTCAAAAGCCAGCGATGCGTGAATAGTCGCGATTAGTGGAGTGTTTTTAGGCTTAATACGAGAAAAACAATATGTCGAAATAATATCTTGTGCGTGAATAACATCGTAATTTTGCAGATTAAATGAAACTGCAGCAGCCTCGTACTTATACCGCTCTACTTCTTGATTCAGAATCCACAGCGGAGCTTGCGGGCTTGAATAGGATAGGTGTCGCAGGACATGAGGCTCAATAATTCTCTGCAGGCTCTCCTTGTCAATTTCGGCTTCTCTATTAATCAATTTATAATTTTGAGTGTTAACACTACGGGCAAAAATGTCTACTGTATGTCCTAACTGCTCGAGGCTTCTTTTTAATTGAAACATATATGTCCATAGCCCGCCGATCTGAGGCAGCTCAAAAAAAGAGGCTAATAATATGTTCAACCTAGTTCACCTTCAATCTTATTAAGAATTTTACATGATTATGATTGTATAGTATTCATTCCGGCAGGTTGTGGATTAGGCGAGTTGACTTAATCATGCAATGAGTCTTGGTTACCGTGCCAAGGCTCTTTTTTCCTTCCTCAGGCTTTAAAAGCCAATTGAGAATCAAAAATGAAAACGCAGACATGTTATTTATATGTAATATAATATAACATTAAATATGGCACAATTGTTAATAAGCTGGAAATTAGCGCGTTTTTCATGACATATTAGTTGACGCAAACTCCGGTCGAAATTATGATTAAGATAAATTTTACAATATATTCTAATTGGTTAGCGAAATCTTACACAGTGGAAAGGAGAGAAGCCAATGGAAGCCTTGACCGAAGCCGCCTGTCATTCCTTGAATACGGATATTACTCGTCATCCTTGCTACAGTGAGGAAGCACATCGTTATTTTGCACGTATGCACGTCCCGGTGGCTCCGGCATGCAACATTCAGTGTCATTACTGCAACCGTAAATTCGATTGTGTCAATGAAAGCAGGCCAGGCGTGGTGAGCGAATTGCTGACTCCGGATGATGCGATTCGCAAGGTTACAGGGGTTGCCGCACAGCTTATGCAATTGTCAGTAGTTGGTATAGCCGGTCCTGGAGACCCTTTAGCCAACGCTGACAAAACGTTCGAAACGTTTGACGGTCTGAGGAGCGTGGTGCCTGATGTAACTTTTTGCTTAAGTACAAATGGTCTGACGCTTAACAAACACATTGATGAAATTGTCGAGCTCGGAATTGCTCATGTAACCATCACGATTAATGCAGTAAATCCGGATATTGGAAGCCAGATCTACGGATGGGTCTATGACGAGGATGAGGATCGGAAGTATGAAGGCAGGGATGCTGCAGAGCTGCTGATCTCAAGGCAATTGGAGGGGTTAAAGGCATTAACAGAAAGAGGGGTGTTAGTTAAGGTAAACTCGGTGCTGATTCCGGGGGTAAATGACGAGCACATGTCAGAGGTTTCCCGAACAGTGCGAAGTCACGGGGCGTTTATGCATAATATAATGCCGCTGATTATTGCGCCAGGAAGCCGTTACGAGGAAGAAGGGCGTGAGGCTCCGAGCCCAAGGATGCTGCACAAAATCCAGAAGGATTGTGCAGGAGAAGGAAGCAAGATCATGAGGCATTGCCGGCAATGCCGGGCTGATGCGATAGGCTTGCTGGGAGAGGATCGAAGCGCGGATTTTACTTGGGAGAATCTCGCTTTTGCACCACCGCTTGACTTGGAGGCCAGGGAACATTTTCAGTCTGCTTTGGAGGAAAAGGTAAAGAGGCTGGCTGAAGTCAAGGAGGCAAAAATGAGTGCGGGCGAAAAGGTGAATCCGGGTGGGTGCTTCTGTCCTGTCGCAGGAAGAGAAGGAGAAAAAGAAACTACTGTAAGCCAATTGCTTCGAGTGGCTGTAGCCACCCGGGGTGAAGGAAAGGTAAACCTGCATTTTGGGCATGCCAAGGAATTTATGGTGTATGAAAGTGATGGGGAAAAGGTAACATTTCTCGGAATACGCAAAGTGCAGGCCTACTGCCACGGCAGGGCAAGCTGCAATAGTGACAAGGAACAGACGATACGGGAGATCATTAAAGATTTACAGGATTGCAGCGTATTGTTCTCTTCCGGCATTGGCAAGGCCCCTGAGGCTGGACTTAAAGCAGCTGGAATTATCCCGATCGTCAAGAAAGGTAATATTGAAGAGCTTATTTTGGAGTATGCCAAGTATCAGCGGTATATGCAACCACAGGTGTCCGGCGGCAGCAAGCCGCTTGCAAGCTTCTAAATCAGAGGGCGTAAAGTGAAAAAATGAACATATTGGAGGTTATTTAAATGAGACAAATTGCGTTTTATGGTAAAGGCGGTATCGGTAAATCGACAACATCCCAAAATACGTTAGCTCAGCTTGCCAAGAAGTTCAATCAAAAAATAATGATCGTAGGCTGTGATCCAAAAGCGGATTCTACACGTTTGATTCTGAATACAAAAGCTCAACAAACAGTACTGCATCTGGCTGCCGAGCGGGGTTCCGTAGAGGACCTTGAACTGGCTGACGTGATTCAGGAGGGATTCGGAGAAATTCAATGCGTTGAATGCGGTGGTCCTGAGCCGGGTGTAGGTTGTGCGGGGCGCGGTATTATAACGGCTATCAATTTTCTTGAAGAAGAAGGGGCATATGATGGACTCGACTTTGTATCATATGACGTCCTCGGTGACGTAGTATGCGGCGGGTTCGCGATGCCGATTCGTGAGAAAAAAGCTGAAGAAATCTATATTGTATGCTCTGGCGAGATGATGGCTATGTATGCGGCCAACAACATTGCTCGCGGTATTTTGAAGTATGCAAACAGCGGCGGTGTACGGCTAGGTGGACTGATTTGCAACAGCCGGAATACAGATCGCGAGGATGAACTCATTACTGAGCTGGCGCGTCGGTTAAATACGCAAATGATTCATTTTGTACCGCGTGATAATGTGGTTCAGCATGCTGAGCTGCGGAGAATGACCGTCACTCAATATAATGAGGCACATTCTCAAGCCGCCGAATATGAGAAGCTGGCTAACAAAATTTTAAATAATGACATGCTGACAATCCCTACTCCGATCAGTATGGAGGAGCTTGAGGATCTGCTGATGGAATTTGGGGTAATCGAAGACGAAGCTACGGTGAGCAAGAGATTGGGAATGGCTCTCTAAGAGGTTGTTCAAAAAGTCATCTTCTCATGACGAAGCAAATCAAGAAGCAGACTCGACATCGAATCTTGAATTCAGCCGGGCCTTCCGGTGCTCACGTACCCAAAACGTACGCTCCGCTCCTCATGCCCTAGCTTCATCCAACTTTCTCGGTCCTGAGAACCTGACTTTTTGAACTCGCATTTTAAGAAGAGATCGGATTCAAGCTCCTGCACCTTGGATTTTGAATGATAATGACCGGAAAAGGGAGGTTAGGAAATGAGTACAGATATTATGAAAAATAAACAAATCATTGAAGAAATTCTAGAAGTCTTCCCTGACAAGGCCAAGAAGGATCGAAAACGGCACTACGAGGTTATGGAAGAAGATAATAAGCTTGATTGCAGCAAATGCGCTATCAAGTCCAATATCAAATCCAGACCGGGTGTAATGACGATCCGCGGCTGTGCATATGCCGGTTCGAAAGGCGTAGTGTGGGGGCCGATCAAGGATATGGTTCACATTAGTCATGGGCCGATCGGTTGTGGTCAGTACAGCTGGGGTACTAGACGGAATTATGCTAACGGTTCTCTGGGGGTTGATAATTTCACGGCGATGCAGGTGTCAAGCGATTTTCAGGAGACGGATATTGTATTTGGCGGGGATAAGAAGCTTGAAGTGATTTGTCGGGAGATTAAAGAAATGTTCCCGCTTGCCAAAGGGATTAGTATTCAATCCGAATGTCCGGTTGGTCTGATTGGCGATGATATTGAGGCAGTTGCCAAAAAAATGAGCAAGGAGCTTGGAATTCCTATCGTACCCGTACGTTGCGAAGGCTTCCGCGGTGTCAGCCAGTCGCTTGGACACCATATCGCCAATGACGCTATCCGTGATTTTATAATGGGTCGTGCGGAGCTTAAGGAATGTGGACCTTACGATGTTAATATTATCGGGGATTACAATATCGGCGGCGACGCATGGGCTTCAAGAATTTTGCTGGAGGAAATGGGACTTCGGGTTATTGCTCAATGGTCTGGTGACGGAACTATTAATGAGGTAATGACGGCACATAAAGCGAAGCTGAATTTGATCCATTGTTTTCGGTCCATGAACTATATGTGTGAAGTGATGGAAGAAGAATATGGAATTCCGTCGCTTGAATATAACTTTTTTGGTCCAACCAAAACGATAGAAAGTCTGCGAACGATAGCTGCATATTTTGATGAAACCATTAAGGAAAACTGTGAAAAAGTTATCGCCAAATATAAGGGGGAGATGGATGCTGTTATTGCCAAATACCGTCCCCGCCTAGAAGGTAAAAAGGTGATGTTGTTAATCGGCGGGCTTCGTGCCCGTCATACGATAGGTGCATACGAGGACCTGGGCATGGAAATTGTAGCTACAGGCTATGAATTTGCCCATAAAGATGATTACCTGAAGACGATTCCTGAATTGAAGCAGGCTACCATCCTCATGGATGATCCGGGGGCGTATGAACTGGAGGAGCTGGCCCAGAAGCTGGATATCGATTTAATGGGTGCAGGGGTTAAAGAAAAGTACGTGTATCACAAGATGGGTATTCCATTCCGTCAAATGCATTCCTGGGATTACAGCGGCCCTTATCACGGCTTCGACGGTTTCAAAATATTTGCCCGTGACATGGACATGGCAATTAGCAGCCCGGTATGGAAGCTGCTCAAGGCTCCAGATAAGGTGGGGGTGATGGCATGAGTGGAGGTAATCGGATTTTAGATCATAATAGTCTTTTCGAAACCGAGAAGTATGTTCGGCAGAGGGAGAACAAGCGCCAATTTGAAAATGCATGTCCTGAAGAAGAGGTGCTGCAGACTGCTGCTTACACTCAGACGGAAGAGTATTTGAACAAAAATTTAGCCCGCAAATCCGTTGTGATTAACCCGGCTAAGGCTTGCCAGCCGCTTGGCGCAGTTATGGCGGCGTTAGGCTTTGAGAAGACACTGCCGTTTGTTCACGGTTCACAGGGATGTACAGCGTATTTTCGCAGCCATTTTGCCAGACATTTCAAAGAGCCGGTTCCGGCTGTATCCTCCTCCATGACGGAAGATGCTGCAGTATTTGGGGGTATGAACAACCTGATTGAAGGATTGGCAAACAGTATCGCGTTGTACAAACCCGAGATGGTAGCGATGAGTACCACCTGTATGGCTGAGGTAATCGGAGATGACCTGTCTGCTTTTATCGGGAATGCGCGCAAGGAGGGTGCACTGCCAGAAGAAATGCCGGTTCCTTTTGCTAATACGCCAAGCTTTTCCGGTTCGCATATTACGGGCTATGACAATATGCTAAAGGGAATTTTAAGTTATTTGTTTGAAAAATCGGGTCAGCAAGCTAAATCAGGTAGTGAACGGAAGCTGAATATTCTGCTGGGATTTGAGCCTTATACGGGGAATTTTGAGGAGATCAAGCGGATTGTGGAAATGTTCGGGCTGTCGTATACCTTGCTTGGAGATCATAGCGACAATTTTGATTCAGGTGCTGACGGCACATACAGTTACTATTACGGCGGAACCAAGCTGGCTGATGTACCGAATGCCGCTAATGCGATGGGGACGCTTGCTCTGCAAAAGTACGGTCTACGCAAAACAGTTGCGTACACAGAAGAAAAGTGGGGGCAAACGGCAAGGTCATTGTATACGCCGCTTGGAATAACGGCTACCGACCAGTTGCTTGAGACGATCAGTAGTTTAACAGCTGCACCGATTCCGGAAGCATTGATGAAGGAACGCTCCAAAGTGGTAGATGCAATTACGGATTCGCACAATTATTTACATGGAAAAAGGGTAGCCATGGCTGGAGATCCTGATATGCTGCTTGGATTGATTGGATTCTGTCTAGAGCTTGGAATGGAGCCGGTCCACATCATCTGCTCAAATGGAGACGCGGAATTTGAACAGGAAGCAAATGCGCTGTTGTCATCCAGTCCTTATGGAAGTGAGGGCAAGGTGTATGTGGGCCGCGATTTATGGCACTTACGCTCTCTTTTGTTTAATGAGAAGGTGGATCTTGCCATAGGCAGCAGCCATTTGAAATATGCTGCCAAGGATGCTGGAGTTCCATTGATACGCGCAGGTTTTCCAATTTTCGACCGTCATCATATCCAACGTTACCCTATCATTGGTTACCGAGGTACATTGAATCTGCTTACCTTGTTTGTGAACACGGTTCTGGAGCAGCTTGATGCCGATGCTCCTGCCCACAGCTTTGACCTTGTGCGCTAGATGATTACAGAAGGCGACATGAATTACGCCTAAGGAGGGATCAGGAGCGGATGGAAGCGATCAAAAAGACAGGCTTTACTGTAGATGTAAACTCATGCGGCAAGGAGGAACCTAAGAGTAAGCCATGTCCGAGGCCAAAACCCGGTGAAGCAGCAGGGGGCTGTTCGTTTGATGGAGCGCAGATCACTTTACTGCCGATAGCAGATGCAGCCCATCTGGTTCATGGTCCTATTGCCTGTGCAGGTAACAGCTGGGAGACGAGGGGGAGCTTGTCTAACGGCCCTCGGCTTTCATCCCTTGGTTTTACAACGGATCTGGGGGAGCACGATATTATTTTCGGCGGTGAGAAGAAGCTATTAGAAGCGATCCGGTATATTGCGGACCGCTTCTCTCCTCCCGCAATATTTGTTTATTCTACTTGTGTTTCAGCTCTTACGGGCGAAGATATAGATGCGGTATGTAAGCAAGCGTCAGCAGAGCTGGGGCTTGCTGTTGTTCCTGTTAACAGCCCAGGTTTTGTCGGAAGCAAAAATTTGGGTAACCGTCTGGCTGGAGAAGCATTGTTCCAGTACGTAATCGGCACAGAAGAACCTTCTCTGGTTACTGATTGCGATGTGAACCTGATTGGTGAGTACAATATCGCTGGCGAAGCTTGGGATATAGAGAAGCTTTTGAATCAGACGGGGATGCGGCTGCATGCCCGGATAACCGGGAATGGGAGGTTCAAGGAAATCGCCGGAGCGCATCGAGCCAAGGCGAATATGATCGTTTGCAGCAGAGCCTTAATTGGATTGGCCGTCAAGATGGAGAAAAAATACGGAATACCGTATTTTGAAGGTTCCTTTTACGGTGCCAAGGAAACGAGCTTTTCATTGCGGCAACTGGCCTATTTGATTAACAACCGCGAAGTGGAGCGCAGAGTTGATCATTTAGTAGAACGTGAGGAAATGCGGCTTATGCGAGAGCTGGCTCCTTACCGAAAAGTGCTTAAAGGGAAAAAGGCTGTCTTGTATACGGGCGGCGTTAAAAGCTGGTCAGTCATTTCAGCGCTTCAGGAGCTAGGTGTTAAAGTGGTCGGTGTTGGAACCAATAAAAGCACGGATAGTGACATCGCCCGGATTTCGGAACGGCTTGGGGAAGAGGCAATCTATATACCAGAGGGTGGATCAAGCCGTGTTCTCAAAGCTGTCCGAGAGCGCAAGGCTGATATCGTCATAGCCGGAGGACGCAATATGTATATGGCGCTGAAGGAGCAAATTCCGTTTTTGGATATCAATCAGGAGCGTCACACGGCTTATGCCGGGTATGAAGGAATGATTCGATTGGCCAAACAACTGGTATATGCCATGGAGAATCCAGTATGGCAGATGGTTTGCACACCTGCTCCGTGGGATAGGGGGGACGGATATGACCATTCATAAAATGAAAAAACCGCTTAGCTGTAACCCTTTAAAGATTAGCCAGCCGCTTGGGGGCATTCTGGCTATGCAAGGTATATTTCGATCTATGCCAATCCTGCATGGGGCCCAAGGCTGTACATCCTTTGCCAAGACGCTGCTGACAAGGCATTTTCGTGAGCCGATTGCCGTGCAAACTACTGCACTTCAGGAGATGGACGTCATTTTTGATGCGGATCTGAATCTGGAAAAAGCGTTGGAGACGGTGCTGACCAAACATCGCCCAGATGTTATCGGCGTACTGAGTACGGCACTAACCGAAGCTTCAGGTACAGATTATGGAGCTAAAGTTAAAAAGTTCAAGAGAGAGCATAACCTGAAAAATCATTTGATCGTCACCAGCTCGTTACCTGACTTTCGGGGATCACTGGAATCAGGATACAGCGCCATGGTGGAATCCATCATTGATGGCTTGCTGGAGCAGTCGAACCGTAAAACGTACAAGTTGCTGAAAAATCAAATTAATTTGTTGCCCGGTTCCTTTCTCACAGCAGGAGATGTGATGGAGTTAAAAGAAATGATCGGAGCCTTTGGATTTGATGTAATTACACTGCCCGATTTATCTACATCGTTAGCCGGTCATCTGATGACCGGCTTCTCCCCTATGACCCGCGGTGGAATCCCCATCGATTCCGCGCGCCAGATGATGCGTTCAGGCTATACTATTGCGATTGGAGCCAGTATGGAAAGACCTGCTCGAAGACTGCATAACGCAGCGGGTATTCCCTATCGGGTGTTTAGCGGAGTATCAGGACTCGCCTCCAGTGATGAATTTTTTTATTTTCTCCAGAATCTCAGTCGTGAGACTGTTCCATTAAGGTATCGTTGGCAGCGTGAAAGTTTGCTGGATTGCATGCTGGATGCCCAGTTCAACTATGCAGGTATTTCTGCTGTGGTAGCGCTTGAGCCGGATCATCTCCTTTCTGTTGCTTCATGGTTGGAAGAAATGGGTGTTGAGCTGCGGGGATTGGTTGCGTCATATGAAACAACATTACTGGAAGAGTTGAATCGTGATGTGTGGGTTGGCGATCTTGACGATGCTGAGCAGTTGGCTCAGGGAGCGGATTTGTGGATTAGTAATTCCCATGGAAAAAGAGGGGCCAAGCGCTGTGGTGCAGCATTTATGGCGATGGGATTTCCTATAGTCGACGAGTTGGGGGCCTATACGTCTGTGACGGTAGGATACCGTGGGACGATGGAGCAGATCAACAAGGCGGGCAACCTTTTGATCCAAAGAGAGGAGAATGCACATGAAGGTAGCGTTTGCCACAGATGATGGGTTAAAGGTAAATTCACATTTTGGGCAAAGCCCAATGTTTACAGTATACGATGTCCGTCCCGGTGAAGCTTGCTTTGTAGAGAACCGCGCCGTTCCGCTGCAAATTGTTCAGGACGAGGGCAGCAGAATTGAGATGAGAATCTCCTTGATCGAGGATTGCACTCTTGTTTTTCTCATGCAAATCGGTGCATCCGCTGCAGCAAGGGTTACAAGTCGTAAAATGATGCCAGTCAAGGTACCTGCGGGCAGCACTATTGAAGATCAGATTGCTCGGTTGCTTGAGATGCTTCGAGGTAAGCCGCCTATGTGGTTAAGTAAGATACTTAAGACTGAAGAAGTGGGAGATTAAGAGGAAGTTAGTGCTGAAATCATTCCGAATGGATAGGAGGGGTGAGGCGTGAGTGAAGCAGAAGCTTACCAAGACGTGCAGGATGAACAGGAACAGGAGCAGGGGCCGTTATACAGGGCGGCAAAAGGAGGCTGCGCAGAAGTGGAGGCTGAAAGATTAGTCTCGACATTTAACAAGTCCTTGAGTCGAATTTTGGATGCTTATGATTACTTTGAGAAGGGCAGCGGATTAAATACAGAAGAAAAAATTGCTCGATTGGCCTTATTTACTGCTGAAGAAAAATTGGCATTAGGAGCGGATTGTACTCCCAGTCCCAAACTGCGCAAGCAAGTGGAGAATGTGTTTCAGGCAATGGCTCTTACCTTGGAGATTGAAACAAATGGTCTGGTTCAAAGCATGGTTGATATGAATTCCGAAGGATTTGGAAGAGCGATCGTATCCAGCGGTCGCTTAATCTTGATTTCAACAACATTGCGAGCCGGGTTGAGATTTCCATTCTCATCCCGAATCAAGTTGGAAAGGTTTGCGCTTAACAGTCTGAGAGAGGCTTTGGAATGGCATAGCAAGCATAGTGAGATCACCGCAAAACGCTAAAAAACAGAGGCGTTACTTAGTTCCGTTACTAATGGGAGGGATGTTGGATGATGAGTTCATTTGTACAGCAAACCTTCAGATATGATAGACAGTTGAAGCTGCTCGGAGAGGAAGGGCAAAAAAAGCTGAAGAGTTCGGTGGTTATGGTTGCTGGAATTGGCGGCCTCGGGGGTACGGCAGCCATTTACCTGGCAGCGGCCGGAGTGGGAAAGCTGATTCTTGCTCACGAAGGAACGATCCAGCTTCCGGACATGAACCGACAAATATTAATGGATTCCTCATGTATAGGAGAGGAACGGATCGGTACGGCGATGCAAAACCTGCGGCGTATCAACCCTGAGGTTGAAATTGAAGGCTACAATGACAAGATAACATATAAAGAGGCTGAGCCATGGGTAAATAGTGCCGATATTGTGATCGATGCGAGATATGATTTTCCCGAACGATATGAGCTTAACCGTCTTTGTGTTGCTGCCGGCAAACCTCTAGTTGAAGCGGCCATGTACGGTTTTGAAGTTTCGATAACTACAATAGTGCCAAAGAAGACACCTTGTCTTGTATGTCTGTACCCCCAAATCAGTGTGGATTGGGAACCACTAGGATTTCCGGTGCTGGGGGCTACCTCTGGTTTGGCAGGCTGCATGGCTGCAATGGAAGTAGTGAAATGGATAACTGGAATCGGCAAGCCGTTCATGAATGTAATGCACCGCATAAATACGCTTGATATGAGCAGCTATACTGTTGCAGTAAAGCGGAATCTCACTTGTACATGCTGTCAGGGGTAGAGAGGAGGGAGGGCTGGATGAAAAAGATGCGGATATGCGATACAACATTGCGCGATGGGGAACAAGCCGCAGGTGTATCGTTTACGGCCGATGAAAAGCTTGAAATCGCTAAACGCTTGGCGGACAGCGGTGTTGAACAGGCAGAGATAGGCATTCCTGCCATGGGGGAAGAGGAGCGCAGAGCGATCAGCAACATTGTATCGCTTGGGCTGCCTATGAGGTTGTTGACCTGGAACCGTGCAATCCAGTCTGATATAGATGCTTCTGTGTCAACGGGAGCGGATTGGGCGCATATCGCTTTGCCAGTATCCTCAATACAAATGAAAGCCAAGCTGAATGCAAGACCTGATCAGGTTATGGAAATGGGAAGATCGGTAGCATGTTATGCTCTTCATAAAGGGCTGACGGTGTCAGTTGGTTTTGAGGATGCTTCCCGTGCCGAATTCAGCTTTCTCGCGGATCTTGTCCATATGCTGCGCCGTGAAGGAGTAACTCGTTTCCGCTATGCGGATACCTTGTCCGTTCATCATCCCGGTACGATATCTGCCCGAATTTCCACGCTGTTGACCGTGTGCCCGCCTGATATTGAGGTGGAGATCCATTGCCATAATGATTTTGGTCTGGCAACCGCGAATACGTTGGCTGGTATTGAGGCTGGAGCACAGTGGGCGAGTACAACGGTGTTAGGCATAGGAGAACGGGCCGGAAATACTGCTTTAGAGGAAGCTGTTATGGGCTGGAGGCATTTGTATCATGGTGAATGTTCTGTACGCTCTGATAAACTTCGTTCGTTAGCGGAATTTGTATCCAGAGCGTCCGGTCGGGAATTGCCGGATACAAAACCTCTGCTTGGAAAGTTTGCTTTTGCCCATGAATCCGGTATTCATGTTGATGGCTTGGTCAAGGACAGACGAACCTACCAAGCATTTGATCCTTCAGAGCTTGGAACTGATCACAGCTTCGTGCTTGGAAAGCATTCCGGTCGGAGCTCCGTCAGACAGGCGTTGATCGTAGAAGGCATTGATGCCGATGAGAAGACAGTTGAAGCGTTGCTGCTGCGTCTTCGACATACAGCTGATGCGCGTAAGAGGACGGTTGATACGGGTGAATTAAAACGCTGGGCAGAGGAGGAAATATTACGATAGTTAAAAGGTGGCTGTTCCCAAAAAAGCAGGTTTGATTTAGTAATAGCGGTGTTCAGGGAGGCTGTCCCTGGCACCGCTATTTTAGATTTTCGGTCTGTTGCTGACGCTCTCACTTACTTAAATTCGCTCCGATAGAGTAAGAGGGAATTAGCCCTCTCTATAGTCTAGATTTTTAACATATAAGGGAACTTATTTCCTGTGTTTTGTGCTAACAGACGTTTTCGTTCCTCTGCCCAACTCATAGCTTATCTGGGACTTGTACCACGAGAATATTCATCTGGTTAGTCTGTGAAGCGTGGTGGAATGCAGGGATGATTCCAAAAGACATTCCTGACGAGTGGCAAAAACTGCAAAATTGCCTCATCCTCCCGTTTGCTGATCTACCACCCCATTGTACGTCACATTTGACGCTCAAGCTCCCGTTTGCTGGTCTATCGCCCCATTGTACGTCACATTTGACGTTCATGCTCCCGTTTGCTGCTCCACCGCC
>RCUF01000232.1_pt1 | contig 25216 bp, 15 predicted proteins | sample 2166311 | NCBI WGS metagenome assembly RCUF01 (sample SAMN09932608, study PRJNA488358) | compost metagenome | feature: garden; material: soil; isolation source: compost soil in 4-hydroxybenzonitrile-enriched culture | place: Germany: Experimental Botanical Garden Goettingen | collected 2016-01-27
GCCGTTACGCGATAAATGGCAAAATACAGACTGTCGGCATACTCACCTGTCCGCTCCGTTACCAGTGTGCGATCACCGATTTTGTTATATATTTTACCGAACGCCTGAGTAAGTCCTTGGGCATTAGCTACGTTAGAATAAGTTCCACCCGTCAGTTGGGCGATATTTTGCAATAAGGCTATACCATCCGACTCTGCCAGTTTCAGCCCGATCGTATTAATCGGAATCTGGCGGGCGATATAAGGAGCCAATGCTGTCTGGGTATCCAGATCGCTAAAGCCGTCAGAGAGCATAATAACGAGAGAACCTTTTTCTGCATTGCCTTGGGTTTCAATCTCCTTGATCGTCTCGTCCAAAGCAAGCCCGATCTCTGTACCGCCTGACATTATAGTCTGCATACTATCGATTTTGGAATAAACCGCTTGCTTCTCTGCATCTGTGCCAATGGGAGTAAATGGCTGAACCAACTGCGCAGCAGATTCAAATGAAACAATGGCTACCCGCTTGTCTCCATCCATTTGACCAATTAGACTTTTGGCAGCCGTTAGGCGTTCATTATCAGGATCTGTTTGCTGCATACTCCCGGAATTATCAATCACAAGCACAAGGTCCTGTACGCTCTTGCGCCCTTCAGGATTAACCTGGTAGCCCAACTCCAATAGCAGACCTGCCACGAACAACATCACCAGCGTAGCAGGCACCAGTAACTTCCAGGATAACCCGGAGTAGCGCTGCCGCCATGAGTGACCATTTAATTGTGGCGAAATTAGTTCGCCGATCAGACAACCTAGGCCAATGCACAGTGCCATGATGCCAAAATACAGCCCGATCACGACGATATGCGGCCAGTGCCCTATCAATTTGTGAAGAATAAGCTCTCCCAAGATGAAGCCTACTACAGCGCCCAGCAAGCCGAACAGCAATAGGAGAACGTTAAATTTACGCTGCTTCATAAGAATCGTTGCTTCCTTCCATCATTAAAGTAGGATGAATATGTGGTTACCGCAATTCCGGCAACCGGTCCACGTCGATTCCGTGAAACACGAAACCATTCGCAGTATATGTCTCATAATACGTTTTGCCGTTGCGGTAAACCATCAGATCCTCCAGATGGAAGCCGCCCATCAAATGCAGCTTTTCCACCCCGCTGCTGCGACGCTCATGTACAAAACCCAGCTTGTAAATACGCGAAGTAATGTCCACATCCATCGCATAAGGGAGAAATTCGCCTTCGTAGTCACCAAAGAAGTACTTTTCTTCATACCGATGCTCATGGGTATAGTCGAGCAAACGTACGTTAATTCCGCCATGTTCCTCTAACGTTTGATACAGTTTTTTAAACAGCTCATCCTTCGGAACGACCAGCCGATTTTCATATGCAGCAGCCACATTGGCACGCCGCAATAATTCTTCTTCGAAGGTCTGATTAAACGGCTGTGAACTGAGAATCAAGGTGCGACAGGTCTGCGTGAGTCGATCCACCAATGAGGACAGCCCCCCGTCCAGCAATCCGGATACAGGCCCCATATGCCGGGTATCAAAAAATATAGATTTCCCCCGCTTGCTTTCCAGCTCACGCATGGCATCCTCCGTCACACGCTCGTAATATTCGAACAGGTTTTGACCTGTGTAACTGTCGGCCTGCCGAATACTATCCGTTGCAGCTTGATGCAGTTCACGCTCCAGGCTGGAAAGCTGTACTGTAATATGCTGCGCCTGCGCATGCCATTTTTCTAGTGCCAGTTCATAGCGGCGGAGCAGCTCCAAATCGGCTTGAATTCGCAGCATGTGCAGTTTGTGCCCGTAAACCGTCTCGGTCAGGTAACGAATCAAGCTTCGAACATTATGCTTATCCATGAGTGGCAATCGTTGAAAAGGTTGGTCCTCCACTCGTCCGCTATACAGGGTGTCCAGTTCAGCGGCACTAATCTGCAAGTCATTGGACGTATCCCGAATCAGTCCACGAATGGCTGTAAGCACATTCCCTGTTTTATTTTCATCCGTCCAGTCTGTCAACTCGAATAAGCCGATTTCAGGATATTCCTTGGCAGCTGCATTCACAGCCGACTGTAGACCTGATTCCGCCTGAAAATCTCCTAACCGTTTGTGCACAATCCGTTCACAGTTATCGCGGAAAAAGGCTTCGCAGCCCTGACCAAACAAGGCTTCCTCCGCCTCACGTAATGTCATTCGCTTCAACGAGCCGTAGCTGGCTCCGCTGGTCATCAGTGCGCTCATATCCGTGATCGCTTCATTACCAGGAACGAGATCATTTCGCGTGCGACCGCGCTCAGCAGCATCTAAACCAAAATAATTCAGCTTATCGCGTATGTCCCACTCCTGCTCTGTTCTCATACGCTCTAGCAGCTTTACATAAAAGTGATACAGCACCGTAAGTGCGATTGACTGGTTAGGGCGGTTGACTCGGGAAAATCCAGCCGACACATAACCCTGCCGCCCGGATTCCGTCATGATGTTGTTTTTAAACGATGTATTGTTGTATCCCCCATCCTGTGACCGATAGGAATCTCCTGCCTGATAGCGATTTTTAAGAAGCTGAATATGGCAAATGATGTCACAGCTTTCTCGCAGGCTATTCGGCACCGTTACGCCGCGTTCGTTCTTGTCGGACAGCACATAGACGAGGTCGAACAACGGTGATGGAGCATGGGTTACTGGAATGGTCAATTTGTCCTCGGTCATATGAAGCGGTGCCGTAAACGTATACTCTGGACTCTGGATATAGTCCAGCTCCCGCATGAAAGCAACGGACGTTGCACTACTGTAGCCGAATTGGACAGCCTGATCGCTTTCATTCACCAACACATACAGATCCATTTGTACCGATTTAAAAGACTGTGCAAAAATATACTCCGCCAACAGCGTAATTTCAGGGATTAATACGTTCATGGGGTCATCCGCTGTCGTCAAAATCGACAAATGGACACGCTCGAACGAAGAATACAACCGACCGTAATCTGCCAGATGTCCACTAGCCCGGCGCAACGCGGTGTTAAGCTCAATTAGCTGCGATTCATGTGTATAAAAAGCCTGGTGCAAGTCACGGCGTATCGTTTGGTGGCCACTTTCCTCCGGTACCGCTATGGTATGAACAATAGCATCCACCGAACGATCTACAGCCGCATGATCTTCCTGCGAGCGGATCTGAATATACGTTACTCCCGTGCTGTTATCCCACTTGGTCCGGTTGATATCTGCAATGGTGTTCATCACCGGGTTCATGCGATCACCGATAAAAAGAAACACGGACGGGAAATGGATGCTACTGCGTCCATCTCCGCTTCCGATTAATTGGTCCTCTGCGGCTGCATAGTCAGCCGCATAACGTAACAGCTGCTCTCTCATACTTTATTTCAACTTTCTGCGGATGTCGTTTAATTTTCCAGCCATTTGAGCATAAAATGCATATAGTTCCGCTCCGTTAGCCAGCTCCACCTTTTCATATTCCAATTGATTGCGGGCCTCTGTGTAAGTTGCAGCCAGTTCATCCAGCTTCGACAGCAGTGGTGTAATATCCTCAGATGAAGTCAATACAGCATCACGGCGATCCGCCTTGCGCATTAGAGTAGCAAATTTCTTTTCTTCCAAACCACGGAAGTTTGTAAACACTTCAAACTCCACATAATTACGGCTCTTCATGACATTGGCAAACGGCTCCCAAGCCTCTTCCTCTTCGTCACGATCATAGACGTATAAAGCGCCTTTTTTCGTAATCGTGTCTGTATAGAGAGCCTGAATGAACTGATCCAGCCATTTTTCTTCATCCTGATATTTGCCCAGCAAAGCTTCCAGTTCAGTGGCTTTCGCTTCAATTTGTGTATATTTCGCCAGTTCTTCACGAACCACCAGTGTTAACTCTGGTGAACGGATCAGGTTTTCCTTCGCCATCTCTTCATTGATGCTGCCAAAGATGTCCTTGCTTCCGGCCTGCTCCAACCCTTCAGCCAGCAGACGTTTCAACTCAGACCATGCTCTTTTCACCTCACCCAAATTCGGCTTGGATTCCTGCAAGCGCATATCGTAGCCTGCCAGCATCGCATTCAGATCTAGCGCATGTGAACGGATTACAGTGAAGCGGCTGCTCGTATTTTGATCGACATCCTTTTCCCGAATCACGCCAAGTGACTTGGCACGGTCAAAATCATTACGAATGCGGGCATTGTAAGCTTGCACACGCGAATTGACGTAAGTTTCACCCCATGACTTTTCAGGAATCGGCGACGGCAGATTAGTCCAGTTGTTTTGACCTGTTTGTACCAAATGGCGGCCAATACCTTCGCGGTCAAGAATCGTTTTTTCATAGCTTTCTTCATACACTTTGAGCGGCGTATATACAAACAGAGGAACACCATTACGCGTATTGAGCCAGAAAATCCGGTTACGAACTTCACTCTCTTTAATAGTAAAGTGTGATTTGCCAATTGCATTATTTTGATAATTGCGAACGCCTTTCAGGATATTAGGTGACTGTACAGGTACTGAAACGAATCCCCATGACGGGAAGTACAAGTTGCCAGAGCTATTGCTCAGATGAAACACAGGTACAGCTTCCTCATCCAGTTTGCTCGCAATGTAGCGCTCCACAAATTTTTCAATGGCTTCATCTTGCCCGTATTTCATGACGAGGAAATCTTCCATGGAACGGGTAATGAGATCACCGAACTTATCAGTCAAGAAATTGGAGATTGAGCTAATGATGTCCATATCCTGATCCTTCACCCATTGATCTGAATTTTCGAGCAATTCTTGGGCAAAATCACGAATCAAATCATCACCGTTGCGGTTATCCAGCAGCTTGGTCACAACTTCAGAAATATCCGGTACACTTACTAGATTCCAATAGTACGTTTTGTTACCTTTGTGATCGGACTGTTCCTCGCCGTTAATCAGCAGATCGCCATTCTTCTCGAAAATTGCGCTCAGCGCGTTCAAAATTTCAGTAAATACATTATAAATGCGGCTATTTTCCTTGTTCAACAAGTCATACAGATCTTCATAAAATTCAATGAGCTGCTCTGTACGTTCCACATCAGCCCGCAACCAATATTCATTAATCTTCGCTTCAATGTACGCATTTTTCTTTTTATCCTTGGACACAAACGCGCTCTTGGCATCGCCCAGCTTTTCGTTCGCCTGCTCACGCGCCCATTCAATGTCCGTTGGAATACGGTGCAATGATTCACGCAACGTCTCAACATATGAAAGCAGCATTTTCAGCAAGCTAAATCCTTTTTCAGTATAAATCATGCGGGATACATAAAACGGCCCTTGCTCAGGATGCAAAAACATCCGGCGAATTTGATCCGTAAACTGTCCTGTAATTTCACCAGGAAGCTGCTTCTTCGCTTTGATATACTCTTCGCGGGCACGCGTCAGGAACGTTTGCTCCAGCTCGGTGTCCATATTGACAACTTGCATTTTAACGACATTGCTATAACTTAACCGTTCACTGTTTTCAAAGCCCGGAAGCGGCTCAGGTACACGGGATTCAAAGTTTTTGATCATGCTATCCAGATCCACGCCCAGCTTGCGGGCAAACTTCTCTACATCCTCTTGATTTGGCGATTGCTCGAACATTTTGGACATTTTGCCAAACATTCGATAGGCCAGGTATGTCGTCATTTCCTCCATTGGCAACACCGCCGAGGAAGCCCCAATAATATTGTAATCGTAGTTTGCCGGATACGCCTTATTCATTTGTGCGATGTTGGTACGAATATTGCTGATATAGTCATGAATGGCAAACTCTTCGCCCGACTGTTTTTCCTCACTCGCCATAAAGTTAGTGATGTTCTCAGCGGTGACATTCATGCAGTAATCATAAGCATTTTCCAACAGCTTGCCTTCCGTATTCGTGGCCGAAATGAGGTGGCACAGATTAAACGGCGGAAGCGGCGAGTTCACGGTTAAAATGTTGCCGTACTGCTGCTTAAAACGTTCACCACGGCTGTCTACATTCATCCAATAGTCCAGTTCTTTCAGTGCAGCATAGCCGTTCTTTTTAATATATTCACGGGTATGCTCGCTCAGGCTTTTGTTCGCCAAATTAATATCCGGTGTAAACAGATAACCTAATGTATTTACACGGTCTACGCCTGCAGAGCCATAGTCGCGCTCAATAATTCCTCGGACGATATATGAAATATCGAGGAAAGTACCGCTTCCTGTACCGCCGGACAAACCGGACAGCAGGAACACCATAAGCTTCTTGTTGGTGCCTTCAGACAGGGTTTTGATTTTTTTGTCAATGCTTTGTACGACCTGATTGATTTTGGTGAACAGCAGCAATCGTCCTGCCTGCCGCACCCCTGCCGCACCATTCATACCATCGGTAATGCTTAGTTCGGGAGACAGCCAATCGGTAATGTACGGCTCAAGAATGCTGCGGTTTTGCAGCAATCCGCCGATTTCCGCATTGGACAGCAATACAAACTCATTGATGGGGTCCAAACCAATCCCCTTGTATTTTTTGTTGCGGTCTTGTTCATTCGTTTCAAAAGCGAGAAATTCCACATTGTCCGGTTTATCGCTCTTTTTCTTGGAAATCGGATCTGCTGGAAGCTTGAATCTACGATTAATTTGATATTTCAAGCGGAGAAGGGCATCGATCCCCGTGCCTCCGAGTCCGATAATTAAAATGGGATTATCAATAGTATCAACTCTGATCTTATCGCTTACGATCCCTCCGCCGAGTGATACGTCTAATTGTTGGATATGCTCTCTAACTACTGGTTTCATAGATATGACCTCCTAAGGGTTCGTTTAGCTGTTTACTGAAATAAACTCCAGTAAAATGGTTTTGTCCACACTGGCTAACGGAATCGTCAGACGATCACCGTTTTTGAGTTCAAGACCGTTGCCTGTGTCAACAGCCCGTCCGGATTTTTCAATCGTAATCTCGGGGGTACTGCGCACAATGATACGATCCTGATTGGCTGGTGTGAACACGACCTTGTCGGTTCCAGCAAATTCCGGTGCCAGTTGCAGCAACTGGTGCAGATTAAATTTGCCCCGGAAGGTGTTCAGCTTCTTGTATTGCGGATACGTTTTTTCGCCGGTGTTCTCATCCCGGATTTCCAGTACGATTTGACCGACAAAGCCACGGTTGGCCTTTTTGACAGCCTTCCAGATGAAATACGCGGCAACCAGCAGAACGAGCAGTCCCAGCCCTAAAAGAATGAGTGGCATTAGCTTGGACTTTTCAGCAGGTGTTGTTGGCTGCGTCGTGCCCGTATTCGTACCGCTCGTCGCCCCTGCTTTAGCACTGATGGTTACAGGCTGTGTTTCACGGTAAAAGCTCTTCTCCTCTGCTCTAACGGTTAGTTCGTAGTCATGCTCATCTGGAATCGTATAGGAACCGGTAAAAGAATCCCCTGCATTGGTTAACGCCACCTCATTCGTTGTACCGGAATCCAGATCCTTGACCTTCAGAACAGCATTCATATTCGCATATAATTCCTGATCCTGGAGCTGCTGGCTATTGCTCGTCAGGTAGGAACGAATTTGAACTGCATCGCCTTTTTTGTATGATTTGGCTGACGGTGCGTCCATTTTCAGCTCCAAATCATAATTAAACACCAGATTAATATCAATCTGATCCTGCTGGACTCCCTTGACTTGGAGCTTCCAGTCACCAGCCACAGGCTTAAGCAGTTTAATCAGCGAGTAGCTTTTGGACTTGGACAGCAGCACATCGCTCGAAGGAATTGGCTTGGTGTTGCCCGACGGGTCTATCAATCTCGCATCCACCGGTTTTGAGGACATGATCGAAATGTTAGCCTCCAGCACACTATCGTTCGGTACGGTTACCGTTACATCCTGATAGTCGCCGTTTGCCGTAATGGACTGCAAAGGCACCACTTTCAACTTCAAATTGCTGGCGAAAATTTCACTCAAAATGTTCGGCAGGTCATCCGCTGAGCTTGTAATAAAAGATTTGCCGCCCGTTTGCTGCGCTATGTCGGCGAGCTTGTTTTTATTCAGCTTTCCATCTGCATTCAAACCGATGGTGTAGATTGGAACGCCATTATTTTTAGCCTCGGCTACAGCCTGTGCCATATCCTGATCGGATTGGCTTTCGGTTCTGCCTGTCGTCTTATTAAAATCGTTGTTACCGTCGGCCAGCATGACGATCATAGGCGCATGTCCAGCTGTTTTACCATCTTGCAAAATGCGGATCGCTTCCTTGACACCCACGGAGGTGTCAGTATACGCCCCCCGGTTCAGTCCGTCAATAAACGTCTTCAGTTCCTGCTTATCCGCTTCGGATGTAATATTAAGCAAGGCTTTCTCTCGCTGTACGACATCCGTATACGCTACAATCCCGACTTTGTCATTTTGCGTCGACAGCATATCAATGAACATTTTCATGGCTTCATTGCCAATTTTCCCAGGATCACTGGTGTTCATCGAATTACTTACATCGACGACCAGTACCGCATCCACCTTAGAAGCAGAGGGTGAAGCGGCATTCGCCATCTGTGGCTGCCATGCCAAAATCGAGGTCATGATCATTGTACATATGATTCCGATGACCAAAAACCATTTTCTGTCTCTACTAAACATCGCTTGTACCCCTTTGCCAGTTAATTCTCATTCTAAATTACAGTTGTACTCCCCTACTATTAAATTATAATGAGTTTTACATGAGCGCCAGCTGAAAATACTGCCCGAATGGTCTGAATCCAACCAAAAAGCCTGTTATACCGCGTGATTTTACCAATATCCTGCAGTAATGATATAATTATACCCCAACAAGGGCAATCGGGCACCAGCCTTCTCCTTTATACGACAAAAATGACAGTAGCGAAACCCGCCCATGTAAAATATTGAAGTAAAAATCCAAGTAGAAAGAGGAAGTACACTATGATCTCATACGGATGTCTGGCGATTATGTTTCTTTTTGTCGCCATCAAATCACTAATTTACTATATACATAAAAAACGGGCCCCGTCGATTACACAAATCGACACCGAGCTTCTAGCACTGCTGAACCGGAGAAGTGAACGCAATGAATAGTTCCAAACAAGCTGTACAATTTCGCCCATTTACCCGCACAGAGCACGCCTTCCAAAAGCTAAGAGTCTGCAAGCGTTGTGGACAATTCACTGCCCTTTGGGAAGAGAAATGCACATCATGTGGTCGGGATACACTAGTTCCTGTAGAGCAATATGCCAGACTCAGAGCCAAACGTTATTTTCGTAAAGACCTTGTCGTTAGTGTCATATTGCTGGCCGCTACTGTCTTTTTCGGCCACTCGCCGCAACAAATGCTTTTGTGCGGTATCGTCGGTGCGCTTCTTCTGCTGCCCTTGGTGCTTCTACAGCAGGGTATTTATCCTTATGAACAGCGTAGGCAGCTTATACGTCTGTTCAGAGGTCGTATAGAGCAGATCCAGGAAGGACTAAACGTTAATCATAAAAACGCGGTTGCCCTGCGGCAACTCAGTGAGCGTGTCTCCTATGAAATGCTGCGTGAGATGGCTGTCCTCATTCACAATGATCGGATAAGGCTCCAGCAGGTCGCCCTGCTGCAATCTTTCGTTCTCCGCAAAGACATGGAATTAACGCTCGATCCCCTCCTGATCAAGAGCTTCGAGCCGCTTATGGTCAGATATATCGGAGAGATTGCCAGACTCAATCGTGAGCTGATCAAGGACCGGACATTCCGATACGTAGTCTTTTATGAGCGCCGTATTCTGGAATTGGCAGGGGGCGAAGATATTCTCGTCCGCGTAGCCAGTGCAGCTGTCCGTAAAAAGCGCTACGTAGTCACCCATGCCGCTTTCATTTCCAGATATGTACGCAAACTGCCAAAGGAACGAGTCCAGCGTTTATATCATATCATTCAAGAGAATCCGTTAGAACCCTTTGGAGATTTGGCCGATGAAGTAAAGATCATATACCTGATGGAGCAATATAAAAGCTAAGCTGCCACAATACCCTTCTTTATATGACGTCATCTCGATCACAAATCACTGCAATGAACCAGCAAAAAACCGTCAGGATCGCCAACGTGCCTCCAGACGGTTTTTTTAATTATGGATTATTATAACATTGTTATCTTTTTTATTGGCCTTGCAGTTTTTGCTGCGCATGTCGAATGGAAGTAAAGTTAAAAGCACGCACTCCCTTGCTATCATACACAATAATCTCTTTATTCAAATATGGATGTAGACCATTAAAATATCCAGGCATAATCAGTCTGCGCATAAATAGGTTTTTACCCAGCATACGGGGTGAATTGGTCGCTACGACAAGCATTTGCTGGGTTGCAGACCATGGGCTAGGTTGAATATATGACAGACAATACTCGCCTGCCGTAAAATCGTCGCCCAATGTATACCCTTCCTCCGTACATGTAATTTGCAGATCGGCCTGGTGCTTCTGAAGTAGCTCATGTCTGGACAAGCCCGAAGTGATACAAATCACGTTGCTATCAGCCAGTGCTGCCTCCGTAATATCATTAGAAGACACCACGGGATAATGAACACCGATATACGGATTCCAAGTTGCTGTTCGTGGGCTAGCCAAGGCGTTCGCCGTCCGTCTCACCGCCTGCTCTTCCTCCGGTGTAGCATAGCTGGATGGAAGGACAATGTGAAGACGATCCATATAAACGTCAAGCACACCCATACCGTGGCTCAAAACGTTTCTTCCCACGCTTTTCGAATCCACCGTTTTCATTTTGGCATCCGATTCTTTTGTAAAGCATCCACTGCTTTCTTCCTCCCGTTCGGCAATCAAACGGTATTCAGGTGAGGGGCGTTTATGTGACTGTGTTTTAACAAAGCGAAAGCGGCTGTATTCCCGCAAGTCCAACACGAAAATACGGGCTCCGATACGAACCTGGGCCAGCTCCAAGGGCATGACCTCTTGAGAAAGATGAATGATAAATTCTTCGGCGTGAACTGCCTCGATATCCAACTCACCTGTGGCACTCATTTCACCGTACAACTCGGCATATTCCTCATTTTCATCCATTCGCGTCAGTTCCAGCCAGTAAGCCCGGTTATGTCTCCCCCGTTCCGTCCGATAGGCAATACGCTGAGGTACGACATCTCTTTTCCATTGCATAAGCCAACCCAGTACGCCGTCGAGAAGTCTCAGCTCATGCGTATCCCAGTGATTAGACTGCCGCTCTACAACACCTCTAAAATGATCAGATAGAAGCTCTGTTACAGGGGCTGTGTATGCTTGTGCAAATAAGTAATCCTGATCTCCGCATACATTCAATATTGGCATATTCAACAGATTTATCAGATGCTTAGGATGTGGCGCTCCAGAGATAACCGCAATAGCCGCAAACCGAGAAGGATAAGCCTGTGCCATCGCCCAGGCCGCATAGGCTCCGTTCGAATAACCCGTCAGATAGATCCGCTCTTCGTCCACTCGGTATGCTTGCAGTATGACATCCAGCGCCTCCAAAAAAGCAGCTTCTCCAATATAACTACCCAACGTTACACCACGACATGAAAAAGTAACAAATATAGCTTCCTCTTCCCAGCCTTGCCCAAAACCTCGATTCTGAAAATCCGGTAAACCCAGCTCATATCGCTTGCCTGGCATCAGAACGATCAGAGGATACTGTCGGTCAGTCGAATAGCTTCTGGGAAGCTGAATGGTATAGCGTTGCAAACTATTGTCCAAACGGGAGACAAAAAATCCTTCCCCAATTCCGTCATTAGACAAAAAAATGTGTTCTTCTTGAAGTAAGGATGGGGGCTGTGGCTGTTCGGTATGTCCATTTGTGAAGATCTGTTTTAATAGCTTGATATATTCACGCACAATCCGGTAATCCCAGATTTCAAAAGGATCTTCCGGCAAATCCGTTAACCTTTTTAATTCCTCAAGCAGGCCCTCTATTTGTATTTTCTGCGCAGAAGGAAGAATATCTATAGCGCGGGCTTGAATGTACCGGTCATACTCTTCCTGCAAGCCCTCCACGACGACTGACAAAGGCCGCACAAGTGCCGAATACACAAAACGATGCTCCACAGCCTCATGATCCCGATATGTAACGGTGAAGTGCAGCATTCCCGTATTCCTGGCCTTTTCCTGATCCCAGTCATAGCTTTGCTCCTGCTCCCAATGTGCTGGAAAGCGATCCAGCTTTATGCCTTCATCATTCGTTACCTCGACCCATAACGTTTGATCTAAGGGAAGATCTATCCGATCCTTACGCAGTAGATAAAATAAGATCGGGCTGTCTTCACCCTCCCTGCCAGCACTTTTCTCAACCTCTAGCCATGCCATATGAAAACGTATATTACGCTCTACAAATTCACGATGCAGTTCTGCCACATCTGGTTCGTCGCATACCTGATTTCCACTGATACGAATAGAGCGGGCCTCCTCAGGAATAAACGCAGCAATGATAACTACCGTGTGATCGCCTTCCTCCAGATACAAGCGAAAAGGACCGGATTCCGCATATACCAGTGTGCCATCTATCCAAATTTGTCCCGTTCCTTCAAAGGGTCTGAAAATCACTTCCTGTGCAACCATACAACGAAGATTTGAAACCAGCAAAAGCCTTTCTTGTTCGGCCAAAGGCGGAAAAACACCTAGATTCAGTTCCGCAGTCCGAGGGTCTAGCTCGGTCAGTAATCGGCACGCTGCCTTTCCTCCGGCTGAAAGCTCTATTCCTTCTTCACCACAAGCCTTTTCCAAATTCCAATCCTCATGGGCAAAATAATTGGACCATTCCCTGCCCACACCGCAATTTTCCGGGAGCATGACCGGACCGACTGCATAAGCAGACCTCAGACGTACCGGATGATCCGACAGCACAGTTGTTGCTTTTTCCAGATGTGTGAACCTCATAACATTCCCCCTCCAGGTTTTTGTTTCCTCAGAGACGTAGTCGCGGTTATATCCCGTTTAACATTCAATTGAACTATATAAAACTATTCGTTATTACATCTACGTACTCCTCTGTTCTTCTCAAAAAAGTAGCTATGATAAAAAAACAAAAAAAAGAGGCAGCCTCAGCTACCTCTCTTGATCATTACACTTATTTTCTTACAATGCTGCCTGCAAGTCTTCGATCAAATCTTCCAGATCTTCAATCCCAACCGAAATCCGCACCAAACCTTCGGTAATGCCTAACTCTGCACGACGTTCTACCGGAATAGAGGCGTGCGTCATACGTGCCGGAACGCTAATCAGACTTTCAACCGCTCCCAAGCTTTCAGCTAGTGTAAAATATTTTACCTTTTTCAGAAGTGCAACCGCGTTAGCGTCACTACCTACATCAAAGGAAATGATGCCGCCAAAGCCTTCAGCCTGGGTTTTGGACAGTTCATGTTGTGCATGGCTTTCCAGTCCAGGGTAGTACACTTTGCTAACCTTCGGATGTTTTTCCAAAAAGGCTGCAATTTCCTTCGCATTTTGCTCAATCGCTTCCATACGCAGACCCAATGTTTTAATACCGCGGATCAATAACCAAGAATCCTGCGGGCCGAGAATAGCACCAATGGCGTTTTGCAGAAAATGAAGTTGCTCTCCCAGCTCGTCGCTGTTCACAACAGCCAGACCGGCTACAACATCGCTGTGGCCGCCCAAATACTTGGTAGCAGAGTGAATGACGATATCAGCCCCAAGTGTAATTGGCGTCTGCCAATAAGGGGTAGCAAATGTGTTGTCGACGATCAGTAAAAGATCATGTTTTTTTACAAGCTCCGAAACAGCACGGATATCAGTAACCTTCAAAAGCGGGTTCGTTGGCGTTTCGACATACAATGCCTTCGTATTCGGACGAATTGCTTTGGAGATGGCTTCCAGGTCAGTCGTATCCACAAATGTGGATTCAATTCCGATACGGCTGAGCACTTTGCTTACAATACGGTAGGTGCCTCCGTATACATCATCGGTCAGCAAAATATGATCCCCTGCGTTAAACAGTGAAAATACCGCATGAATGGCTGCCATACCCGAACCGAAAGCAAAACCACGCTTTCCTTCCTCCAGATCCTTGATCAGCTCCTCCAGAGCAAACCGGGTCGGATTGCCTGTACGCGAATATTCGTATCCCTTATGGACGCCAATTTCCTCTTGCTCATAAGTGCTTACCTGATAAATAGGAACGTTAACCGCGCCTGTATGGGGATCGGTAGGAAGCCCACCGTGAATCAGTTTTGTTTTGCGTTTCATTTTATATCCCGCCTTCATATATTTTTTTGCTCAGATAACGTTCGCTGCTATCCGGGAAAATGGTAACAATATGTGCGCCATCCGGTGCATTTTCTGCTTCCAGTAAAGCGGCATGTAAAGCAGACCCTGAAGAACTGCCAACAAGAAGACCTTCACGTGCAGCCAGTTCCTTGACACGGTCAAAAGCATCGACATCGCTAATGGTGTGAATGGCATTGAAATATCCTTTATCCACAAATTCAGGGATTAATTCCATGCCAATTCCTTCCGTTTTATGTGGGCCTGACTCGCCGCCATTCAAAATGGACCCTTCTGGCTCCACAATGACCGTTTTAAGGGCTGCATTTTGTTCCTTAAGATAACGCGAGGTTCCCATAAACGTTCCCCCCGAGCCTGCACCTGCCACAAATACGTCCACTTTGCCGTCCAGATCGTTCCATATTTCAGGTCCCATTGTCGTATAGTATGCCTCGGGATTATCCGGATTACTGAATTGCCGTGGCAAGTATGCATCTTTTATTTCAGCAGCTAATTCTTTTGTTTTTTCGATAGCTCCTTTCATCCCCTCACTTGTCGGGGTATGAACGATGCGTGCTCCCAATGCCTTCATCAGGTCCTGCTTCTCTTGGCTGAACTTCTCAGGCACAGCAAAAATAACCGAGATATTATAATGAAGCGCTGCCATCGCAAGACCAATACCTGCGTTGCCTGCTGTTGCTTCAATTAATGTCCCCCCTGGCTTCAGCTGACCTGTTTTTAATGCTTTTTCAATTAGAGCCTTCCCCACCCGATCCTTAACGCTGCCGCCGGGATTCATAAACTCCAGCTTCGCAAACAGGCGAATTCCTCTCGGTAGAGAATAGCTGTTCAGCTCCACTAATGGCGTGCGTCCGATGAGTTCAAGGGTATTTTGATATACATTCATAATTTCAAGCTCCTTTTAATGGCGAATCCAAAATAAACCAATGGTCAAAAATTAACGCCTATTGTCGGAGAAGTTCGCTATCATCTCCGAGAAAACACAGTAATACGGTAAGTATTGATGCAATAAGATTTTATGTGTATTTGAAGCTTTTGTCAAATGGACCAGTCACAATACCCACACCCCCTGCCTACTTGCTCGATATGATAGAGAAGATGTCACAAAATATCCTTGTGCAACATAAGGAGGAGTTCATATATGGGAAAGCAATTTCTGAAGATAGCTGCCGTATATTTTGCCCTTAGTGTGCTGCTTAGTGTAATTATTGGCGTGTCGGGTGATTACAGCCTGTCCAATGTTCAGTCTCATACCCATTTGCTGGGTTGGATTGCACTTGGAATTATAGGTCTGATCTATGTGACCTTTCCTGCACTTTCAGTTACTATTCTGGCACATATCCATTTTTGGATGCATAATATCGGTCTGCCCGTGTTGATATTGGCGATTATAGGTGAAAATTACAAGGTTCCAGAGGCTGGAGTTTGGATCGTCATAGGATGGGTGTTACTCGCGGGGGGGACTATGCTGTTTATGGTGAATGTGTGGGATAGACTGCGCTAAAGCAAATAAGTTCTCTTCAATGCCATAAAAATAAGGAGCCTGATCATGTCAGGACTCCTTGATATCTTCATTATATGTTAGCTATATACCAGCTTTGCTAGCTAAGTGTTCTATACTATTACTTCACTGTTTCATCCTGTACATGTTCTTTACAGAAGGTCTCAACAGCTTGCAACTCATCATCTTCAAGTTCAAGATCAATGTAACGATTCGTTACTTTTTCAATTAATTCATACTTTAGCAGTCCCGTCTTTTCTTCGTCTACTAAATAAAGACAACGGATATACAGTCCGTTTTCAGTGTATAGCTCGTCGTCCTCCTCCACCTCTACATCAATGATAAATTCATAACGCTGTCCAGTCAAAATACCAAAAGCATCTTTAATCTGATCTACTGTGTACGTTGTAAAGTTCAACATGTTTTTATTCCCCCCAGGTTTCCTTCAATTACGGTGCATTCTACGCCCGCAGGCAGTAGTTGTTCAACTTGTGTACGTACTTCTTGACGACTCAAATCCTGGCCCATGATGGATATCCAGCCCCGATCATTACGCGAGCGAATTAAACGCCCTATGCCTTGTCTGAGTCTAAGTGCCATGTGAGGCATATCTATCTGAATAAACGGATCTGCTGCATCCTTGCGCAGAGCCGTAAAAACCGGATCATTCGGAGGAAATGGCAGTGACCAGATAATCACGTGCGACAGAGAAGGTCCAGGAATATCCAATCCTTCCCATAATGTAACAGCGCACAACACACTTTCCTCATCATTCTGAAAAGCTGAGATCAGATGGCTGATTTCAGCCGAACCTTCGTACAGAAAACGATAGGCAGACGCCTCCGGGTAGGCAACGAGACCCGTCTGGAATGCAGCCAGTTCTTCCTGTGAAGGAAACAGGATAAGCGCTCTTCCCTGTGATTTCTCCAGCAGTGCCAGTGCTCTCGGGATTGGATCATCCCCCGCTTGCAACGGGTACAGTGCAGCTTGCATCTGATCGCTGTAGTCATAAGGTGAAGCAACAGAAAACGTTAACGGATTTTCAATACCAAGGCTCTGCGCCATATAGTCAAATGAGCCCTCTACGGAAAGTGTAGCTGAAGAGAATACGATCGGTATATGCTGCGCAAATACTCGTTCTTTGAGAATCTCTTTTACCATCTTCGGCATAACCACAAGCGTTAATCCATCCTGATCCTCCATCACCCACGAAATGAGAAGTTCAGGACGCTTAAACAAAGCCAACGCGGTTTGAATCATTTCCAAATGTTCTTCCACAATTTTGACTTGATACTCATCCAAAGAGAATAGTCCGCTTTCAAATACAAGCTCTTCTTCGATCGTGCCGATCAGTTCACCAAAGCGGTTTACCTCTCGAATCAGTGACTCATTCAGAATGAACTCCTTGCGATTAGAACCCTGTACAGGCTGACTGTTCTTATCAAGCGCAGCGAACAAAGCCTCACTTTGGGAGATCGCATCTTCGATCGTCATTGCCAAAGATTCCCGTACTTCTCCCTCCAGCAATCGGGTAATTATAGATTCAAACTGAGCGTGCTTAAGCTTGTAGGTAAGCGCATTTTGTGCCGCTGTCTCCAGCAAATGCCCTTCGTCAAAGACAACAGAGCTGTGCTCTGGCAGCAACGGCAGCTGACCCTCGCGCTTTCTCGCTTCGTAGGTCCATACATGCTCCATATAAAAGTCATGAGAGCAGATGACCAGATCTGCCGCTTTACGGTAATGATCACGAGACAACGTCTGACCGCAACGATGCCGCTGATGGCAAACGAGACAGTCTTGAAATACATCCCATCCGAGTCTGCTCCACTGTCCATCTGTTAGCTCGGGATATTCCTTTCGGTTCCCGTAAGGAGTAAAGGATTGTAACGTATCTGGAAAATGAACAAAATCCGGCAGTTCCTGATAAATATCACGGAAAACATCTGCGTCCTCATCCAGTCCGCCTCGCACCTCATCCAGCTTATTCAGACAAATATACTGATCCGGCGACTTCCCCAATCTGGCATCAATCGTCAGATTCAAATGCTGTGCCAGCTTGGCAATATCCCCTTCCGGCTTTACCAATTGTTCAATTAACGATTCGTCCGCACAGGCGATAATCGCCGGTTTTCTCATGTATCGGGCATATGCAATAGCGTACAGCAGGTATACGAGCGTTTTACCAGTACCCACACCTGCTTCTGCAAAAATGGTCTTTTTTTCCTTATAGGCACGTTCTAGCTGGAATGCCATATAAATTTGTTCATCCCGAACCTCAAAGCCGACTTCAGGCAAAACTTCATAAAATACATCCGCAATCCAGTCACTTGCCTGCTCAATAAACGGCTTGGACGGATCAAAGGCAAAAGGGTAAGTAGTCAATCGGGCTGTGCCTCCAATTCGTTCATAATGTGCATCCTTTCATTATAACGCAAAACAAGCTAAAAAGAACATGAAAACTGTAAGAACAGCTTACATTTTTTATTTCGCCATGAAATTCTATAAATAAAGGACATCAGGGTTCGTTTGTGTGAGTACGCTACGAGGAGGATTTGGCGAAGGATTTGGTGGAGAAAGCTTGATAAGAGATAGGTTAAGCAAGGGAATTATTCATAGCATAATGAGAAAACAAAGAAACCAGCTAATGCTTTCAGGCACTGGCTGGTTCCATGTTTACTTTTGCTTCATCAAATCTGGAATTTGTTCAAGAAGCCGTTCTCTCGTGATGGCATCATCAAAATTCCATGAGCTGTCGAGTGTATATACCCGTTTGTTTTGAACCGCGGGAATGGTCTTCCATATTTCACTGTTCATCAGATTATTAGTAACTGCAACTGTTTCTTTACTCTGATCCGACAGAATAAATAGTTCATCCCCGATAAATGCAGGAAGCACCTCGTTAGAAATGGTAGCAAAGCGCTCTTTTTTATCAATCAGGTCTGTTTGTACCTTGGGAGCCGGTTTAAAGCCAAGCACATCATACAAGGACACGGATGCACCCTGATGTCCCATAACATACAGGTTCTTCCCCATAACTAACAACACCGTCGCTGTCTCTCCTGGCTTAATGTCAACATCCAGCTTGGCCTTCATTTGTTTGGCCTTCTCGTCATATAAGGTTTTGAATTGGTCTGCCTCTTTAGTTTTTCCAAGAAGTTTACCTAGCTCCTGCATACGTTCAAAAGTTGCCTGGTCGGAATGAAGAGCCACGGTAGGTGCAATTTTAGCTAACGTATCAATCGCCTTTTCATCCCAATTGTCGTGAAGAATAAGGTCCGGTTTCAGCATCGTCACTTTTTCCAGATTCACTGGGTAGCCTACATCGGTAATATCCTTGGTAAGGTCCGCATACACAATTTGTGACTGAATGACACTCAGACTCGCACCTGCTGGACGTACACCCAAGGCAAGCAAATCCCCCGGATCACTGCCTACATAAACGATCCGCTGTGGATTTACCGGAATCGTTACTTTACGTTTTTGAGAGTCTGTATATTCTCGGGTGGTCGGCGTTGTTGATGCCTCTTCCTTTTGAACCGTGCTGTTTGCAGCCTGTCCTGCTGTAGGGGAAGTTTGGGCAACATTTCCTTGAGAGCTACAAGCTGATAGTACAACGGCTATAATGAGCAGTACTCCCGCCAGTATAGGGAGTTTGGTCGATTTTTTTACATGTAGCATATGGATGTATCCTCCAAGTTATATAGTCTATAGAAAATGATAATCATTATCATTCACTTAATATTACATAATAGACCCATCTTCTGCAACGGAAATTTCCTTAATTCATGATATTAGAAGCTACTGGAGGGAAGGGCAATTGTTGATCATATCGCTGCAATTCTTTTTTATTCACAACAAAGGTGTTGGTACAAAGATCGTGGAGTCCCTGTTTTTTGGCAGTAAAAGCAACCACAATATAAATAATATGAGCAATTACAAAAGAAATGGCTTTAATCCAATAACGTCCTGAGGCATGTAAGAATCCAAGACGCTTTCCTTCCTTGTCTACAACAATTAAAGAGAACACCAGCTTACCCGGTGTTGCTCTTACCTTCGATGATTCCCATAACACACAGTACAACCATGGCACTACGAGCCATAAGATCAGCGGCCACAACATAAGCAGTACTTGTATGAAACCCGTCTCCTTTATGCCCAGAAGATCTGGGATAATGTAAATTGCGCCCCCTACTAAAAGGACTATGGCAGTAAGGATGATCAGATCAATCAAAAACGCTGCTGTTCTTATCCAAAATCCTCCGTATATTCTTTTTGTACTATCACTTGTTGCTGTCATGATATGTATGACTCCTTTTGCAAATGAGATTTAAAATCCAGTTTATCCCTTTATCCAAGAAGATATCATACGGTTACCCACCTATATTGTCAATTTACGAGCAAATGCTCTTAAACAAGTAAAAGGACCTATTTCCATGCATCAAAATGAAAATTTTCATAGGAATTAAGAGCTTATATACAATGATTTTTCTCTGATTGGGTACAAAACAAGCGCAGCTATGATCTTTAACTACCCATAAGTAGTACTTTGGCATCGAAATAAATCCAGCCTTTTCATGCATAAAAAACAGCGTATATGTAAATGAAATTACACACACGCTGTCTCACAATTCATTCTGCAAATCTGACAAATTATAGGACGATTAAAAATAAGTTCGTTCTTGCACGCTTATACACTATATTTTTTTGCATTCAACACTAAACAAACCTTCTTCACCGCGCAGCTTTGCCAATGCCTCGACAAAGAAATAATCGCCATAGATAATGGGAACGTTGATGTATTTTTGCTCAGGATAATGTACGGTTCCGTTCAACAGCAATCCCTCATGCTCCTCGCCCCACGCTGTACACGTATGATGCAAGCCCTCGAGGATAGATTCTGCTGCTTCTGTAAAATGCTCCGCACGCGCCGAATATTTTGCCAGCTCCAGCAAACCACTGGCCGCAATTGCCGCAGCCGATGAATCCCATGCCCCGCGGTGCTCTTCCTCTGCTCTAAAATCCCACACAGGCAGGCAAGCATCACCCAGCTGGGATAGAAAAAAATCAGCCGTGTTCTCGGCCACCTTCAAATAACGCGAATCGCGCGTGTACCCGTACGAAAGCGTAAAACCATACAAGGCCCAAGCCGTGCCGCGTGCCCAGGCAGAACCGGGAGCAAATCCCTGTCCGCCATGCTCGGCGACCTTTTTTCCAATCTCCGGATCGAATTCGACTACATGTGCGATAGAGCCGTCCGAACGGACAAATTCACGTGCTACGGTATCTGCATGCTGCACAGCGAGAGCGGCAAAACGCGGATCTCCGCTTTCCTCCGAAGCCCAATAAAGCAAGGGTAGATTCATCATACTGTCTATAATCGCAACGCCCCGTGTATCCATGTCCTTCGAGGGAAAGTTCCACGCGCGAATAAAACGGCCATTCACGTTAAAACGGGCAGCCAGCAGATTGGCAGCCAACAACCCACGTCTTCTGGACTCTGAATCTCCGGTCAGCCGATGGGCGGCCACACCGCTGAGCAGCCAAATAAAGCCAAGATCATGGTCTACAGCTTCGCTATTATAGAGTATTTTTTCCAAACGACCCTCGCACCGCTGTGCAATCCCGGCAGCCACACTGTCAGGACGCGCCCGATTGACTAGCCATAGCAGCCCCGGATAAAAACCTGCTGTCCACCACGCTTCTTCACGATTATCGTAACGTCCATCCTCTGCAACATGTGGAAAAGCGTCTCCCAGTCTTGCCGCCAAGGCAAGCGTCTTATCCAAAGCCAGCTCCCACGATTGCTCCAGCCACGCTTCTGCTTTCGTCATTTCTTTTTCCTCTCCTTTTTCCACATGTTAACTCATATTTATGGCTCTAGCTCTATCTATTCAGGTAACCGAATGATAAAGGAAATGCGGTTGCCTTCACATTCCAGACGCGCTCCCTTAAGTAAACCATTCCGACAGGCCACAGAAGCTAATTCTTCCGGCCATACCACGCTCGTTCCTTCCGTCGTCGGGATGACTTCGAGGCTTGCACCTGCGTATTCTACTCGAATGCTTTCCGTTTCTTTCCCGGCTGACATGACATGATGAATAACGCTGCGCTCCCGACCGTCATACGCCATTAAAGGAATAAGCGCCCCTACATTCTGTATATTGCCTTGAAGCTCATACGCCACTTCAATTTTGCCGGGTACCTGACGATAATGCGTTCGGATTTCCCTCACTCCCGGGAATGGGCCTTTCCACAGGAGTGTAAAATCCGTTGCTCCGTCAGACGCTGAGCTTTGTTCCATCTGTACGGTTCCTCCACCATCCTGCGGGTCAATCCCTCCATCCCGGTCGAACTCCAGCGTACCGGGAATACCTTCCGACAAGCTGTGCCACTTTCCGTCCTCCGTTTGCCAGGCCGGGGTATAGCTTAGCGGGAAAATATCTCCCTCCGCGAAGCCTGTAAAGCCGCGGTCTGCATGACCTGCTGAGGACGGACCGATCAGCGACGGCAACGCAGACTGCTGAATACGCACGATGCCTGGAACATTGTACGGATCGTTGACCGATGTTTGCACAAGCATTTGCTGCCCCTCTACGGCTGCAATGACAGTCTGGAACCAACCGTCCGTTGCCAACACCCGGCTGCCGATCTCCGCCGGGATGAAGGTTGGGGAAATGCGATCCATCTCCTCACCATGTAGAAGGGTGTGGGCCAGCACAGCCGCCGTCCACAGACTGTAGCAGGTATGATTCGAGTACACCTCAAAGCCATGCCGTGCCTCGGACGAATAATGGTTGCGGACGATATGCAGCTTGCCGTCATCGGTCTGCCAACGGCTAATGGCTTGCCAGCATAGATCTGCTGCCCGTCGGAACGCACCTGCGAGCCCATGCTCTCCTGCTGTAAAAGCCTGCTGAGCATGTGTTGTAAAGACAAAGGCCGCCGCCGCTTCGTTCCACTGATGCTGCGCGCTTCTTCCACGCGGCGGAATTTCCCCGTGCGGGGATAGCGCCAGCAATGTGCTGAGCGCTCCCCTGCGAAGGTGGTCACGCAGTTCGAGTGCGCAGCTGCCATCATATCCGTTCTCCAGCATTACGCCCAAATGAAAACGTGTAACGATATCGTAGGCAAATGGACTATTGGGCCGATCCAGCGGTCCATCCTGGTACAGGCCCAAGCCGGTAAAACGAGGTAGGTGGTAGCTGCGGATATACGTCTCCATCCATTCCGAATCGGCTGCAATTCCTTCCGCTGCACGCAAAAACTCGCCGGAAATCATAATCGCATTCCAGTTGATCATCCGGTTCGGATTTTTCATTTTGCTCATCGTAAAAATGTAGGTCTGCTCCGGCTGAATCCTGCTCAGTTGCTGTTTCCAAGCCGTGGCTTGCTCTGGCAGCAGATTTTTAAGGAGCCGATACGCGCCCATCATCATAATTGGAAAAAAGTCTGGGTGGTGATCTGGAGCTTTTTCCTCCACTACACAAGCTATGCTATGCGTCAAGGCCGCAGCAGCAGATTCCAGTAAATCATGCCGGCCTTCTTTGACCAACACCGCCGCTGCCAACGCATAGGACGGGGTGGAGTAGTACCGTTCACTTTCAGAATGGGGGTCAATGATAGCTCCGGTATCATCCTGATGCAGGGCATATGCGCGAACCAGCTTTTCCAGCACGGCCAGCTTACGTTGGTGAGTCCATCCGTCATTCACTCGATTTGGCGCGCTTTCCACCTGTTCTATAAATCTCTCCAGTTCCGTCTGCCAAGGGTACACGCTGCCTGTCTGCAGCTTATTCATCCTGTCTGCCTCCCATTCAAAATGAAAATTAATGTATGGTAAAAAACAGATTGCAATCTACGCTTGCAGAATCGCTCCAGTGATTGGAGTCTAGTTGCAGCGATGTTTTATAAAACACAAAGGGAGCTCCGTCATGATCTATGTGCTTCACAGCCTCCAACCCCGCCCGCAGCACGCCGGCATCATAATCTAGCCTGACGACTGCGTTCGCTCCCTTCCATTCTACGAAGCCTGTTCCCAGATTAGGCTGAATACAGCTGATGAAAAACTCCTCCACATCCCATGACTTCATGCTCACGCCAGACGTTTCAAACTCAAAATGATCTGTGACGGTAAGCCTTGCCCCCTCGTTTCCCTCCAGCACATTCCATGTAAAGGAGCGGGTGAAGACCGCCAATTCTTCTACAGGATAAGCAGATGTCAAATCAAGCTTAAGCCTTGTGCCCGTCTGTACCTCCTCCTGCTCATCCAAAGCCATATCCAGCACAACCGCCTTTGCCTTCGCGCCCGATTGCTGCAAAGTCCCATTGATGACAGGCACCGAATGACCACTAGAGGAGATATTAATAATCGACTCTCGTCCCGGTGAAAAATAGGCTTTCGTGTACAAGCCTGCTCCCAGATCACACAATAGATTTTCGCCACCGCCATGAAGGATGAAATGTCCAAGATCGTTATGATTGTGCGGTTCATTGTTATGCCCAGCCTTCGCTGAAAATGCAAGCATGATACCTGATTCACCCTTTTGGCTTCCAAGTCCACTATGGCTGGAACTGCGGCTGCGGCACATCAGCCAACCGAGTTGCGGCAAATAATTGGCAACGGTCTCACCGCTCCCAAATGCCAAAGAATTCGTCCAAACCAGGTTACGCAATACATGAGCCCAGCGGCGACAGGGGTCTTCCAACAGACCAGGTACGCGGAAAGGGAGTGTAGATGGTCGTTCTTGCAATGAATTCAACTGAGAGATGAGTCCGGAAGGCAATCGTTCAGTTTCACTACTGTCCGAATAATTAGCGAAAATTCCATTCGACAGATGGACCCGCTCTGCAAAGGCTGCAATTTGCCTAACCTTTTTCGAGTTCAGAATATCCACAGCTCCCTCGGTAAACTCACGCAGCATATCGGCAAAATAAGTGAAATAACCAAAGCCGTATACCCAGTAACCTACGCCTTCGGGACATCCCCCGTCCTCTCTGTAGCCTGCCAAAAAACAATCCAGCACGCCCAGTATACTCTCGATGGCTACCGCTCTGGAAAAGTCGTCTTCTAATAGCAGCAATGCTGCAATTCCGCAACCGGAAGCACATACTGCCGACCAATTATGATCTGCGGTTTCCCATCCAAAATGACGAGGCTTCCAAAAAACGGGTTCCAGTACACGACGTTCGATCTCTTCGTGCACCTGAGCGACTACATGGCTAGCCAGTTGTTCTCCTAGCAGCAATAAAATTTCAACCAGCGTTTGTGCTGTTTCGGACGCGAATAAATCCACCTGCTGCCAAGGCGGTGTTACGGTGTCCTCTTCATTGACATGTGCAGGAAGCGCCCATGTGTACTCACTGCATATGTCCAGCAGACTGCTTTCCACCTCTTTCATCTTTTGAGGCTCCGGCTTGACAACAGCTTCCAGCACTATTGCAACCAGTCGTCCACGCCGTTCAAAGTACACATCCTCATACGGCTTGCGCTCTCCTGTATTAG
>RCUF01000233.1_pt1 | contig 25199 bp, 27 predicted proteins | sample 2166311 | NCBI WGS metagenome assembly RCUF01 (sample SAMN09932608, study PRJNA488358) | compost metagenome | feature: garden; material: soil; isolation source: compost soil in 4-hydroxybenzonitrile-enriched culture | place: Germany: Experimental Botanical Garden Goettingen | collected 2016-01-27
TTCGGATTTGAGACTAATATATCATGTAAGGGATATATTGTAAACTATTTTGTTATTTTGGCTGTTTTGGTGTTGTTATCCCATCCAACTTTAGCCCCAAGAGCTTCGCCAACCGCCCGGAGAGGTACATAAGCTCGTCCATCTAATATAAAGCCGTCTTCGATCTTTTCACCGTTTACATAAACCTTGGCTTTTTCCACGTCCCCATCTCCCTTTAATTCGGCTTCTACGGCCTTTTTAAACTGTTCCCATCCTGTCCATTCACCGTTATCGTACATCAAGCGCGGGCATATCTTACCTGACCAGTCGTAATGCCTACGTAACCGATCAACTCCCCATCCTCGCTCTTTTAGCATCTTGGCGACCAGTTTAACGGCGTTATCCAAAGCTTGGGCATAATTACCGGATTCGCATATCTCGATGCCAATACTCGTTTTGTTACCCTGATACTCTCCTGCGTGCCAAGATTTTTCATTTACAGGAATACATTCGATAGCTTCTTTTTCGTCCACCACGATGTGAAATGATGCTGTACGTGTATTGGATGCATTCGTTATCCATCCACGCTCATTCTGTGCTGTACTGGACGAATTACCTGTGTTGTGGATGGTAATTGTAGTCGCAACCATAGGAAGGGCAGGACGGCGGTTACAAGGCGTTCCTTTGGGTATGTGATCAACGCGATATATCATTGTCTCCACCCTTACCCTTTAATACTGCTACTGCTTTAGTTAAAACGGGTGGTATAGGCGCTCCCATACGCCCTGCATTTTCGATCAATGATAAAAGCTCATTGGCAAGATAAAAAAATATTGCCGCATCTCGAAATAAATGAGCATCCCCTATAGCTGTATCAACCAAGTGGGCAACAGCTACAATAGCGAAAATAGCCACCTTACGAGCTATCCCAATACGGCCTACTTTGCTGCTTAACTTACCTTCTACTGCCGCAGCTATTACACCTGTTGCATAATCAATAATCACAAACGCCAACAAAATATTCAGCAAAGACGACCAACCCCCGAACAAAAATGAAGCGGCTGAACCGCCTACTGCTATTACTGTTTTTAAAAAGTTATCCATTTTATACACCTCTTTTAATTAATATAAATAGCCATCACCGTTTTGATGAGGGCGAACTACTAATATGGAACAACTTCGCGGGCTAAATTATTACCAGACTCTGCTATACGATTTATACGTTCTTGCAATTCTCGCAACTTTTCACGCTTTTCCGCATTACTCAGATTACTATCACCTTGTACCGTACGAATCTCTTTACGTACAGCAGACATATTTTGACTTAGTTTATTCAGTCGTTTACGAAGCGGATCACTGTACCATTTAGGCACTTGCTTAAGCTCTCGGTCGTTATACGCTTGATCTAGTTTAGACTTGTAATGATAAAACTCAGTGGATAGATCATTACTGAATACTGGATCAGCCGTCATTTGCTGCGACAAAGCGTACCCGACATCCCCACCTGATGATAGCATTGGCTGACCGAATTGACCCAAGAAACCTGTATACTGTCGTGCCAAATAGTCAAGTTTTTTCGGACTGACCTCAAACGGTGTCCCGTAGGTTAATTCACCGAGCTTACGAGCTGGCAGCGTTGTATTTGCATCGGCTTGTAATCCTGGTGACAAGTCTTGTAAGTAGCCAGGGACAACTGGAGCGCCTGACCACGCTTCATTCGCGACGACATCAACGCCGGGGCCTAGTATCGTATCCCCTAGCAAACCGCCTATCACTCCACGTTTTCCAGTCATCCCTTGTATCCCTGGTGGGATGAAAGTAGTACGCACACGATCAGCAAAGTCCCGGAAAGCGGCTGGATCTTGTTCGTAGAATCTTCTCATCAGTCGTTCGGGAATGTCACTAAAGACAGTCCCTTGCTCCTGAGGCTTAGCAATCTTAATGAACTTACCATCTCCACGTGGAATTAGAAGAAAAGCGTCTTTGGTACGGTTACTCACCTTCTTATAATTCGGATCATCATGGTTTTCCGCATACAGAGCCATAGTCGGTATCGTGATGGCCAGCACCGATTTAACTAGTGCTTTTACAGGATCATCCCGATAGGTACGAACTGTCTTATCAAGTCCCTGCATCGCTGCGTTGAAATATGGGAATACCTTATCCACTTCCCCCGATAGAGCGCCGCGGCGTTTGAAGTTAACTGTTAAATCCTGTGCAGCCATTAGAGCGGCGTGTAGATCATCATCACCTGCTTTTACCCGCTTAAATTCAGAAAGTCTTGGAGCAAGTTCTACAGCATTTAATAGATTCTCATATCCGTCTTTTACCCCAAAAAGCATACGTTTTGCGCCAGATTGGGGTAGTACAGATCGTTTACTTTGTGCCAATAAATTACGATCGGACGCTATTGCCGAAGCGTGTCCCCCTCCAGAGTTGAGGAAATCTCTATAAGCCTGCCGATTCAATCCGATATCCATTGCTGCACTGATCAGATCGGATGCAAATGCAATCGGGTTATCTCTTGTCTTACTGGCAATATAGGCCTGCGGAATATCCCGGAACAGATTGCGAGTTAGAGAAAACACCGGATTGCTACCAGTAGTTAATAGTTTGAGCGTACCTGTTAATTTACCCACTACGTTTAGCAAGAATCCAGACTGTGCAGGTCCCAAGGCAGTTAACGCGCTAAGCAGTTGCTTATCCTTAATCTTCACATGAACAGCCTCGCCGTCCATCATCGCGCGAACGATATTATCTTTATCCAACTGTGTTCGTTGCATTGCTTTGTCAAAATCAGCCGAGAACCTGAACAGCAATTCATCCAGACCACCTTCATCCATAATGATCTTAGCAATGTCATCTGGTTTTTCTAGTTGCTTAACAATCTCTGCCCAAGGTTCAAAATCATCGGGAGCGAGTTCGATGTTCTTAACATACTGCTGCATGACCTGATTACGCTTAGCAGATTTAACATAGGCATCTACATTCTCGATCATAGCTTCAATTGGCGATATGATCTTACGCTGTGATCCTCCTTTTTGATACGACTTAACTGGATTAGACTGATTCCCGAACCCACGTTTATTACCGCCAAACCCTTTTCCGGTCTTTTCAAGTTCGCTAAAATATCGTTTGTTAGGTACGTAATAAGGATTCTGCTGCTTCCAGGCATCCAACATTTCCTGTGGAATCATGCCAGTATCAACGAGCCATTTTTGAGCCATTTTATTTTGAAATTCATATAGCTTATCAGACATTTCCTTAAACTGCGGAAACATTCTCTCGTATTCCGAAACCTTTTGAGACCCATACGTAGGCGACCAGTTCAATTCATCGCGAAACACCTTCTCACCACGTTCAAAACGAGTTATAGCATGTTTGTTAAGTAAGTAGTCCTCAAAGTCAACATAGATATGTTTGTTCTTCCGCATGAGCTGTTTCATCGGGGACAAGATACTTTTAAGCGATTCACCTACCACTTTACCCTCTGCATCCACAAGCCCATCAGTAATGATTCGTTTCGCTACCACATCTGCACCACGAGAAGCTAGACCAAGATCGTGTATACGCTGACTGGATGGAATCTTTTCACCCATAACTTCATCCAGTATTTGATCTTGGCGATTCAGCGGATGCAGATCATCCACTAGTGACGTATAGAGCCGATCAGCGTTTGCTGTTAGTCCCCGAGGTTCTTTATACTGCCGGCTCATTAGCTGCGACCGAGTATCTGTACGTAGTGAGTCATAAGGTTTGGTTTTAGAAAATGCGGAAATCCCCAATCCTGATTGGTCTTCAAATTGCCCGGGCCTTAAAATTGGACTGGCGTTAGGATCGACCTCAGGTAGTTGTTTTGGAGTTACCTGTTCAATCTTAGGGGTATCAGGAATTCCTCGACTAAGAATATAATCAATATCATCACTGGTCAGATTTCCACCTGCTGCAAGGCGGTCATTAATCTCCTGTCTGCGTGTATCTAACTGCGATGTGCCTGGCTGAACCGGTTCGTATGGAGCGGAACTACTTCTATTTCCTGATGGCGTTACCCGTGTGTCTCTAAGCTCCTGAGATATAATAGGCTGATCAACTACTCTAAGTGATGGATCAATCTCCCTAAGACTATTCTGCAAGGTTCCACGAGTAGACATTAACCCTTCAAGTTGATTGTCATAACCGGATTCAACACGATAACCACCGTCCGTTCGTTCTCTCGCCAATTTATATAAATCTTTATTAGACGGACGTTTCTTATTCTCGCGATAAAATTGCTTATACCATTCTGGCTTCGAACCGTTAGAATCGCGAACCTCTTTCAACACTTTATATTCATCAATAACAACTTGCTCATACTTGGTATTAAGATCATTCAGAGCATTATCTATTTGCTGTAACGCTGTATGTCCTTCTGATGCATTAGCCGCAGCTGCACGAGTAGCAGGAGTCGCTTCTGGTAGATCAAACTGGTATGGATTAACAATCGGATCAGTGCCTGCTTGAAGAACAGACCGTTCAGCAGCCGAAGACATTCTAGAATCCAGCTTCCCTTCAGGCAACGCAAGAATCTCAGCAATCTCACTTTCGGGAATCCCGTTTTTACTAAGCAGTTTTGAAATACCCAGACCAGCACCTTTGAATAATGCTCCTGCTCCAAATCCAAGACCGCCGCCAAGAAGTGCATCATTCAGTAACTCGCCATCATCATGGTTAGACATCAGCCCATAGGCAGTTCCTTGCATCGATCCCGCTATACCCTCGCGTAAAGCTTCATTGGCAATGGCTTGAGATGTCTTAGGGCTAAACAATTTACTTAGTTGGTTAGCTGCAGCCTGTTCTACTTTAAGACCTGCTGGAGAAGATAGCATCTTGCCAGCTACATCATATGTCCCAGCTATTGGCCCCGATCCTATCGGCGCTCCTGTAGGTGTAAGTAATGGTGAAGTGATGGAATACAATACATCTGATACCGTATCGGCTACCTTACTACCTGTGCTGTCGCGTTGGTATGCCATAGGATCAGACGGAAGAGAGTTACTTATAAACCTCCCGACCGGATTTCCGTGGAATAACCATTCTCCTCCACGGGAAATTCCTTTCACAAACTCAGGTTCATTACCTTGGTTAATTTTCTCAATATTTTTGGCATATTGAGTTTGTTTCGGTTGTGATAGCTGTTCTTTTTGCTGTTTTACAACTGAGTCATATACGGCTGCATTCATGAGGTTGAGCGGCGTGACCGCACCAAATGATTGCTGTAACTCAGCCATTGGCTTACCAAGCCCTTTTTCATCTGTAATGGGTCTATTACGTAATACGTCAAAATTCAATACTCCTCGCTCACCTGTTTGCTCCTCAGTACCATTTACGCCCGAACCATAGACTCTCTGCATTACTCTGTTTCTAGCATCTTCTCCTCGCTTTTTATTTGTTCGGAGACTATCGAAATTTAGAGTCAATCCAACCAACTCCTAATACCATTTATTTTTATCCCAAAAAGCAAGTGCTTTCTCTGGAGTCCCATACCGATCTTTAATGTATTTAAGCCCTGCTAATGATTGTTGATATGGGTCATTCCAGTTAACCTTGTCGCCACCATAATTCTTACGTGTTCCGTCAAGAAATTGAAAGAGTCCTGCCGCAGTGGATTTAGGATTTTTTGCATTCGAGTTAAAACTGCTTTCTCTAGCCACAAGTTCAAGAGTTGGTGTTAACCATTCATCAGAAAGATTCAATGTCTTCATAGCTTTTTGAATAGCGGTGCTAGCAGTTAGATAGTTGGTAGGATTAGCTTTTGCATCCTTCTGAGCCTTGTAGTAGTTCATATATGCCCCGGATTTACCGGGGCTACTCAGTTTCCCGATGTAGCCCCGGTTATGGCATCTTGCATCTCTTTTTTGCTGAATCCAAGAGAACTTAGAACAGATTGAATATCAGCGTTAGACAAACCACTATCAACAACATTCTGAATCAATTGTTTTCTCTTTGAAGAATCTGTGGTAATCTGGCTACCTATTTTTATCTGTTCACCAACATCATCATTCGTATAAATAGGTTCTGTGTATAACCCCTTCATACTTTGCAATACTTGATTAGCTGTGAGTCCGCCAGAAGAAGCAGCGGAAGGGTTGCTCATCTCCCAATCAAGGGCGGCCCATGCCCTAGCGTTATCATCTTGAGATAGTGCTAGTCGAGCTTGATCAATAGTCAACCCACCGAGTTGTACCTGTCTATTAAGGGCAAACTGTAAACCAAACTGATTAACATCTTGATCAAACTGAGCCTGCCATTTCTGATCAGATATCAAGTCCCTAGCTTTCTGATATGAAAATTGATCCTGACTAAACTGCTGATTAAATGCCTGATCTTGTCTAGACATATCGAGTTGTTGCCCTGCCAATGTTCTAATACCAGGATTGCTTGCACTAGCTTGATTGTAATTACGATTAGCACCATAGAAGCTAGGATCGATACCAAGCGCTTGGAGTTGAGTACGGTACACATCAGCCTGCTGAGACAATGCCGTTCTTTCTTGAGCGGTTATTCCAGACGCTTCGGCTTGCTGTTTCAAGCCTAGTATATTATTTATGGCTTGCCTTGCTTCTGTAGGTAAATAGTTGCCTGTTAACTGAGCTTCAGTTATAGGTTTCTGAAAATACTCATTATCCTGTAATCCGTACAGGTTGCTTAAGCTACTAATAGTATCCTGACCAACTCCATAGTTAAGTTGCTGAGCCTGCATATTCCGATTAGCATCGTCGTTATATCGTTGGTAAGCCTGTTGCATCAGTTGTGGAACAAGATCATTAGCAATACTCTGCATTGCGTTAGAACCCACTTGATTGGCAACCATTTCAGAATAGGATGATTTACCCTGCCCACCTGCACGAAGAAAGGCGTTCGTGTCAGCTTGCTGATTTTCAACGTTCCGCTTTGCTTCTGCCAACTGCGCCTGATAAGCAGGATCACTGTTCTGATCGTAGGTAAATGGGTCAGGTGTGGTAAATCGGAACTGTGATTGCTTGTTAATAAAATCATTAATTCGATTAAGCGTATCTGCTGTTTGACTTGTAGGTGGTGTATACGTTGCTTGTGGAGTACTCTTAACGTTATTGGCAGCCTGAACCATTGCATTCGATTGATTAGTTGGAGTTGTGTACCCCAGATTTACAGTCAAGTATTTTTGCTGATCAGATGTATTTAAACCTTGTTTCTCACGATTAGCAATCACGGATAAGGTGCGGTTGATTTCATCTTGTTTGTATTTCTGGTCATTAGCAATCTTATTCTGATTATTAACTATATTTTTCTTTCCTGCTGCATTTGTTGTAGCGTAATTAACACCGCCGTAACCTGTGCTAGTAGCCATGTTACACCTCCTTATGGACGTAAAAAAGAGCCCTTTTACAAGGACTCACTAAACTACTTAAGCTTTAAATTGTTATCTGTGTTTGACCAACCACTAACTTGACCTTTGCTGAATGATACTGAAGAATTTCCATACCTCCAAATTTCGTATAATTCACTTCCTATAATACTATCTGGTGTCCCCATTACTTTTTCAACGGATTCAGTTGTATCGCCTTTCTCGAAAAAACTATGTTCCTCATTGTTATTTACTTCATTGTTATTTTCATGCCTATTCCTAATGGTATCAAAATTAAGTTGTTCATCAATCTGTGCCGAGTAGTTAACTTTAATAAACTCCAATTCTGATTCTATTTCTGCTAGTACCGATGATTTAATACGGTCATCCTGTTTGGATATTGACTCTTCAATTTCTTTTTTATATTGCTCCATTCTAGTTTCTGCTACATCATAACCGTTCATATCTGCCCATCCGTCATGGTAGAGAACATGAGTTTCACCAGTGAATCTATTGATTTTAACGGGATATTTTTGATTGAGTTTATCATACTTATATATTCCCGGGTAGATAAATAAACCGAAACAAATAATTAAAGCTATGCTGAGTAATAAAACAGGAATGATCTTTATTTTACTCAAGAAAAAACACTCCTTTATTTTTCTAACTCAGCCAGTTCAGCTTTAAGAGATTCGAGTTTTGCTTCACTTTCAGAGATTGATTTATTTAAGATATCGATTTTTTCTTGGTACGAAGCGTCCGAATTGGACTTATTTTTCTGTTCCAAAAATTCTAGAGCAATTTTATCACTTGTAATTTTATCTTGAATGTTCTTGATATCTCCCTCAATGGCTTTGATCGGACGGTTACTTTGAGGTGGTTCAATTTGTGTATCCACACTATTAGTAACAGCATCTTCTTTAGGACTATTATCAATTACATCAGATGTAATAAAAATAGTTTTCCCTTCCACTTTTACATCAGCCCCTAGAGCTTCAGATAAAGCACGAACTGGTACATTAGCCTTACTATCAATGATCGCGCCTTTTTCTGGTAGATTTTTATTATCAATAACAATATCATACTCACCTGTAACCTTCTTACCTACTAAACTAATTGTATCTGCAAATGCCGAAGCTGAAACCATGAATACGATCCCCGCAATAAAACCAGCAATATATTTTTTCATTTTTCCATCTCCTTCGCTATTTTCCTATAATATATCACGAAGGAATGGTAAAGTTAACCTCCTAATGCTGTGATTCGATCCGAAAGTTGTTCTAAAGCTTCTAAAAGAGATTGGCCCTGCTCCAAACTATACACTCTCCCCCAACCTTGCACTAGTACGTTTCCACTAGCATTTAATCTTAAATCATTACCTGCAGATATTTGAATGTCACCATCACCAACAGTTGTATTAATTATTAATCCACTGGAGCTGAAATAGATTTGAGCTATTCGACTTAATCTGTTTAGAATTAGGGTGGTTTGTCCAAATAAATCAGGCATTATTTGTATTGAATTATTCTCAGAAGAAAACGCCCCGAATAAATTATTTTCCGAACTCATTTCACATCTTGGAAAAGTTCCGTTTCGTGTAGCGATATAAGACCCAAAAATCTGCACAGCTTCAATCAACCCTGCCATAATATGTCCTAAGTTAGCACTAATAGCTGATAATTCATTTACATCAATCTTCTCTGCTACAACAGCACCTGCTTGTATCTTTTCGGCTGTAATTGCTTCTGCCTTGATGTTCTTAGCTTCAATGCCATTTGTTTTAATGTTATCAAAAGCAACGTTACCGTTCAGGATAAATTCTAAATCCTTCGCCATCCTAGCGGTTACATCAGCTAGTTTTTTTACGTATTGCTGTAATACAGCGACATCATTTGTCGGTGGTGGGCCTTGTATTTTTGGAGCATCAGCCCAAGTAGTCATAAAGAACCTCCTTAATAGAGTGGTAGTTGTCTTGTTTGGCGCGTGAACTCGTGTATTTTCACATATCCTGTGCCTAAGAATCTCACCCGTATCCAATTCTCTCTTGCGAATTTAGAAACAGGAATGATAATTCTTTTTATCTGTGCACCAGTACCTGAGATTTCTTGCACTCTAACCCAATCGTCTCCTGATATTGAAGGAGATAAATCAATTTGCATTGTACCGGATAACTCTACGACCACCCAAAGTTTATACCAGCGCATTTTCTGGGCTAGCGATCCACCATTGAACGGCTTTGTAACAGCTTCCCAACCTATAGTTGATCCTGCATCTGTAGTGCCGCCTAACTTAAGCACTCGGCCTGATGCATCACCTATATAAAGATCACTACCTACAGAAGCGAACTGGGTTGCCTGTATTCCACGCCACAAACACCATGACTGTATACCAGAGCGAGAATCATATACAAGCATCTTGTCATCTGACATTCCATCAGCAAGGTTAAAAAATATTCTAGTTCCGTCTGTTCCAGCAACACTCTGATCTTTTATGTTTGTCAGTAGCTTGCCGACTATATCAGAGAAACTTTTTTCAGGGCTCACGCCGCCACCATACTCGTATATACCTGAGTCATGAATAAATCTCATAACCCCGTCCAGCGTGGTCTGTGCTTTGTTGCTAGCTAAACCTGTATCCTCTGTAATCAGCCTCGTATTGAAGTCAGAAGGTCGTCCACCGTACAACTCATGTAATCCGTTAGGCATACCTATAGTGAGCTTGGTCAAGCTACCAGTTAGCATATTAATTTCTTCGCCGCGATTAGACTCCATCGTCTTGCGGTAAGAAGCGTCGTCATTTAGGAAGCTATCCCATACCGTAGCATTATCCAATTTACATGACCATAGCTCAACGCCTACAGCGCACCACAGCCTGTTTTGATAGGTGGTAATGTATTTACCATTCGATGGGGCGCCGCTTAAATTAACCACAGTAGAACCGTCATATCGCTTTATAGGGTTTAAGCCGTTGCAGCCGATTAGATTAACTTGACTAAAATTACCTTGAAAATTCGTAAACGTCCATTCTGCTGTTGTATCAAGCCCACTTGCTAATGTTGACCATGATGAACCATTCCAACGCCTCCATGTCCCATCATTGAACACGACATGAAGTTCTTTACCTTCCCATACACCCATACCAAGAACACGACTTCCAAACGATCCTATGACAGAGTAACCGGGACGTGTAGAAATAGTTGGATAGTCATGTGAAGTCATATTGATCATTTCTGTAAAAAAGCTGTCACCTATTGATAGAGGATCAAATGTATTAAGTCCTTTAAATTCTCTTATAGGAATTGGCTGCAAAACACCAGGTAATTGTTGATAGTTTGCTGAATTATACTGAATAGGCTTCACCCTATCAACCTCCTTGATAGTTTTGAGCAGCTACATTCCAAGCTGATTTATACTGATTCTCGTAATTTGCTGCTTTAACTGCATCATCTTGCGTGTTAGCTAAATAAGCAGCTAGAGCAGGAATGTAGGTCCAGTGATATTCTTCTGGTGCATCTGGAGATTGGAGTAGATTAGATGATGTAAATGTCGTAGTTGCAATTCTCATATATCTCAAAACTCCTTGTAGATCAGATGAATAAGGAGTTGGATATACTGAGAGCTTGTGAGTAACATCATCGAAAATATAACTATTCTGTGTAGGTGTGACCGTATCAGATTCAAGGCTTTGATATCTGAACAATCCGATAATGAGAAGGTCTATATTCTTTGCTCTCATGTCAGCTGGTAATACATAATCTTGTTGTGAAGCTACACAGGGGAATCTAGCAAACTTAGGTATCTTAACAACATTGAAGAAATCCTGATTGATCGCATTTATCCATAACAACTTATCTACAGCCGGTACTTCATTAGGAACTAACAGATCAGCTTCTCCGATAATTTCACCTATGTTCATGTAGCCACTCTCCTTTCTGCAAAATTAAAAGCACACCCATCAAAGAGTGTGCTTGTTGCGTAGTATCGACCTACTATTCTGCATGCTGTTTCCATTGAATAGATTTAATGGTTCCTATAATTCTATCTGTAATACTAGAAAGAACTTTAGCGAGGAACAAAATAAAAACGAACATAATAAAAAACAACAAGTGCGTTTCGACTATGGTTAGAGCCCTTCCGGTAAATCTTATCATCATTTGTTCTATGACTACATGGTGGACTAAAAAGATACCGTACGAGTACTTACTTATGAATAAAATCGGTTTCCTTATTTGTTCATTTTTCAAGCACTGACCAATATAAGCCAACACAACAAATAGTGATAATCCAATTATCGTGAATTTATAAAACGGATTTAAAGGTATTCCGTCATACAACATGAAAGAGTAAGCCAATACAACAGCAAGTGCAAATTGATAAAATTTAATCTTCTTAATATACTTTATAAAGTACATACCGAATAGGAATTCAGGCAACCTAATAAGTGGGTTATAAAGAATAGGCATTTTAAACGAATAGTTTTCAACTGTTATGATGAATGCGATTACTACGGTAAATAGTAAAATTACCGGAAATTTATTAATTAGAATTCTCAGCAAAGGGAAAACTATATATAAGAGGATAATCAATCCCAAAAACCATTCCCCAATAATGTAGAAGTTAATCCCCGTCCACAACAAATAACCATCAAAACCAAATATAGTGTACAAAAATTTTATCTTTGGAGCTTGATGATTAATCGCTAGATAAGTATAAAACATATACAAGAAAACTAAGGCATACGCTATCCAAAACATCGGATAAATGGACAAAAATCTCTTTTTAATAAAATTTCCTAGCGACAAACCATTTTGGTATATGTACATTAGAGCTGCACCTGAGAGAATTAAAAAGACAGAGACTCCAGTACCTAAATAATCACCAGGAATAACAAACATTGATACATCTCTAGCGATAACTGAATGTCCAAGTAAGGACATATTGAAGTGATATACTACAATCATTAACATAGACACCGCTCTAATGAAATCAAGATAAAAAAGCCTTGAACCCTTACTCAATCTGTTTACACCCTCTCTATTTATATCAATAAGAGTGTATATTAACTATCAAGACTTTACAATTCATATTCAATATTACTACATGCCATACCAAACCCATGACACAGAGTTTGTAGCATTGAGGCTTAAAGTGATACTTTCCCCTGGCTCTAGCCAAAACATTCCTCCACTTTGTAAAGTTGATACATCATTAATTAGTATGTCTATAATACCAGTCCCTTTAACAAAAATTCTCACAGGAAACCCAAAAGTATTTATCGTTTTTCCTCCGAATTCACCAATCACTGGAGCAGTCAATATACCTACAGGATTGTAGCCCTTGTTTCCTTGAACGATAGAATCCGCCTTTAGTGTTAGTCTCACTCTTGGTCCTACTGATGGTTGAATGTTGTTGTTTTTTATTACTACATTATCACCTGCAATCCCGTTGATTTGAAACGCAGTAGTTTTAATAGGTTGATCATCCAAAAGGGTGTTCCCTTCAATTAGGATATCCGATCCCTTTGGATATAGTTGAATGCCTACCCCTAATCCACCACCAATCCCCTCATTCCTAATAGTGTTTCCTCTTATATTTACAAATCGAACAATGTAGTCTTGCGGTGCTACGTTTATTCCGACTGTAGAGGATTCACCATTTCCGTCATCGTGGATTACATTATCGGTAACACTTATCGACTCTCCCGATTGTAGCCAGATCCCTCCTGCTCCTTGTATATTGGCTTGGTTATTATGATGTATAGTATTTCCGCTTATAACAATTCCACTGTGTAAAGATGTGTTATCCAAATCTGTTCTAACACTAATTCCAGAGTAATCGTTGTGGGATACAATGTTCCCGATTATTGTTATATCCTTTGATGCTTCTTGACCAGCATCATTAAAGCATGAGATTCCATCTATTCCGTTATGATGGATGTAAGAATTTATAATCCCACAATCACGAACAACTCCATAAAAAGCAAAACCATAATCATCAAGATGATGCGACTCGATGTTACGCGCGAAACACGCATAACACTCCCCGGCAAATTGTGTGCTGTTAGTAGAGTAAGAAGTTTCGATGTTGTCTAATAACACATGGTGAGAATTAAGTATGTTCACCGCCCAATTTAAACAATTAGTGATCTTAATATCCCTTATAACAATGTGACTAGCGTTGTTCATTGTGTAAATTCCACCCAGATAGGAAGAACCTGATTGAGCTGATTTGTTACCGTCGATAGTTCCATTCCCCTCGATAATTACATTCGAACATCCATTTAGCATTAAAACGTGCCAATTAGCGTCATCACCAAGCTTTATTGTCCCTTCAATAATAAACCTGATGTTCGATTTCATGTTGATTTGGTTACTTATAATAAAAGTTTTTCCCGGTGGCACCAGCACGGTTCCACCACCTCGGGATTCCGCTACTAAGATGGCATTATTAATAGCGTCTATGTCATCGGTAACTCCATCTCCTACAGCCCCGATTGACAGGATGTTTATCGCAATATCCGCCAACTGCGCATCAAATGCATTAAGCCGATCGGGTAATTTTGGGAATGTTCCACTAGATGTAACAAGTTCGTTTTTATCTGCGGCACTCATTAACCCGCTATCGGTTGTCGTTGCCTCTGGAATTGGATCGGCCCCATGACCAACGTGTTCAGCTCCGTGTAATCCTGGAATCGCTGTTCCTCCAGCAGTAATTCTTATTTTCTTCTCTGTGGGAACAGGCGTAACGAGAATACCCGTACCTGCTTCAATTTCGATAGAATCCATCTTCGAAGTAGCATGGATTCCATTCACCACAGAATACGCATTTTGGTTAACCTCAGCCCCTGCTTCGCTGTGGGCATCAGTATAGTCCTTTGCATTCTTCTCAGCTTGATCAGCCTTAGCTTGAGCTCCTGCTGGAGTCTCCCATTGTGATGGTCGCTGATTTGCTATATCTTCACTTGTGTTGTGTCTCCAAGGATATCTGTTCAATTAATTCACCATCTTTCATTTACGACATACTTCTCATAACCATTAGTAGTTGTTTGGTATTCATTAAGTAGCACCTGGTACATTTCTTCGTATCCGCTAGCAATTTCCCTAAGCACGCCATAAACAAGCACCATATCGTAATCAGGATCAAAACCAGTTGGCGAGTTCATATCATTCAGTGTGAGTTCAGGCAAAACAGGGACATGAAATATCTTTAACCCCATCGTGATATTCGCATCTGGAGTAGGAACCAAACCTAAAGTACCTGCCTGAAAATAGTAATAAGGTTTAATGGATGCTTGGTTAAACTGTCTCAGTGTTAACCTTCGCCACTCACCATTCTCCATTATAACTACATCTACTACATTACTTGGAGGACAAGGAAGAGTGTACTGATCTTGCTCAGCAAGGATATCAATTCCCGTACATACCGTTTCTGCTTGTTGCTGACCCGATCCATATAGTCTGATTAATCGATCGCGTACTTGGGTAATTTTCCGAACAATAGAAGCAGGAGAGAGGAAATTCGGGGATTTCTCCGCTATTTCCTCTACAACATCTTTCAATAACATAAGATCACTCCTATGCCATAATTCCGGCTGTTTTAAGTTTAGTTATAAGAGCGTTTAAATCTGCTACAACTCCAGCCACATCAGTCGCCGTGGACGCTGCTTGCGTTGCTGCTTTAGCTGCCGTTAGTTTTGCATCAAGAGCTGTTTGCAATCCAGTTATTGCCGCTACAGCGTGCACATGATTACCTGCCGCCGCCGTTGTCGCAGTACTCCCTATGGTCGGGGTGAAAGTACTCGGTTTGCCAGTTATGTCAGCCCACGCAACAGGACCACTCCCACCACCGCCAACATCAATTGGATTTCCTCCAGCATCTATAAACACCGCATACATTGGTTCACGCTTTTCCGGGATTGGTTTTGCGTCTGCCGCCGCTATTGGTAGCAGATACGTAGGGCTCCGTTTCTCGCTTAATTCGTAGCTCATTCAATATCCCTCCTAAATCATTTAATAGTTGATTCTGTTGTCCCAAGCGGTCATATATTCCATTTAATGCGTCAAGTTCATCACGGAACATATTTATACCTCCTAAAAAGAAAAGGGGCTAAATTAGCCCCTAGTCAGTTACTTTGTGTCCATAGGCGAAGGAATAGTTCAAGAAGCCATACGCCCAACGTCCAATAGCTTTAAACTTCGACACCTCAGTGTCGAAATCAGTGATAGATCCATTTTCAATTTTACGGCGGTTCTGCCAGATGTTTAGGTCTTTCATACGACTGGAATCTGCGGCATACCAATTTTTCCGGTTAGTTGGACTAATGAACGGATTCACAATAACTTTGATATTACCCATGTACATATTGGCATCAAAGTTATTGCTTCCAGGTTCATATTTAGGGAGATCAGCATCAGGCAAACCAGCAATTTTAAAGGCAGGTCGAGCATTGTATGGCGCAACAATCAATGTATCTGGGATAACGGCCATAGGGTTACCGCGATCATCCACCCACTCTTGCATAGCTACAGCAGTTTCATCCCAACTATCCAATGTCAGAGGTTTATTGCCTAGATTAGACTGAGTGTCAGTGCTGTTGGTTGGGCTAAGCGGATGATCCGAAGCAAACAATGCTTTACCATCAGGTCCAGCATAGCTATCTAGGCGACCTCTCCAGTTAGCACCCTGAGTTACAAAACCGTTATTTAGAAACTCAACAGCCTGTAATTGTTGAGTTTTATATACTGCATCTGCCAAAGAAGTGATACGGCGCTTAATCTCAGTCAATTTCAAATCATCTACAAAATCTCGTTCAATGATTCGACCAAGAGAGAACTTGCGATTTTTGATATACTTCTGCCAGAGTTCTTCCACATCTTCATAGGCAACTTGGTTGTTAGAGTATCCCCATTCTTCCAACAATCCTTCTCCGCCAGCTCCGTTGTAAGATTCAGTATCTTTTACCGATGTTGCAACATTGTAAAGTAGCGGAATAAAATCCTTTTTACCTTCCATAGCCAATCCATATAGTTCCTTAAAAACAGGTTCCAGTACCTTAGGGTCCCACTTGAGTTTAGTTTGCATATCTTATGACCTCCATATCTTATGAGAATTGACGCACTTTAACTTTTACGCGTGCGATCTTTTTATTTGTATTGACCTGTAGTATGGACAATTGTCCACCTATTACGGTAGCTGAGTTGGCACTCAAACCATCTGATGCAAGCACGACACCAACAACACCAGGAACAAATCCAGCTACAGGAGTTCCAGTGTAAGGCACATCGTACCAGTCACCTTCACGAGCAAGAATAATTTCTGTTGATTTGTTTGTACCTGCGGTAACATTGGATGTTAAAAACCCTGCAATCTGATCGGTAGCTCCGGCTTTAGTTACTCTTCCTGCTACAATTTTAACCGCCTCGCCAGCAAAACCAGCCTCGCTATCAGTCATTAAAAATTCTGTGACGCGCGTAGGGTCTTTCCCGTAATCGTTATAAACATATCTAAATCCTTGTGGCATATCTTAACGCCTCCTGTTATTCAAAATTTTTAGCGTATTTTTGAGCTTTCTTTTGATCAATTCCAAACAACGAGAATGCGGATGTTAATTCTTCTGGTGCACTCGGTTCCAGTTCAGCACTTCCGCCTTTCTCTACCTGAGATCTTTTGTTCAATCTCTGATTCTTTATTACGGCTTGTTCAGCACGTTTACGCTCGTCCGCTAAGATGGTGTCGCGATGCACAAGCTCATAGGCATCGATAGGATCATATCCACGCTGGATACGCGCCTGCATCTCAGACGTCATCCATGATGCTATGCCTGTACTAGCGTCTACCTTTTCGGATAGTTGTGGATACTTACGGAACAAATCTTCCCATCCTTGGCGTAACTGCTGCTCTGATTGTTCTTGCTGTCTAAACTGCTGTTCCTGTTCACTACGTTCCACTACTTCACGCGCTTGCTTCAACAAAGGGTGGTTATCCAGATACTGATCAAGGATATTTGGATCAATACCTGATGCTTCTGCATCATCACGGAGTTGTTTTCTCAAGTGATCGAATTTATCTTGTTGCTCCTGTGTTCGTTTCTGCTCTATCGCATCCAAGTTAGCTATCAGGTCAGCATGGTCTTTATACCCTTGCTGCTTAGCTATCCGATCCAAAGCAGATTCATACTGTTTAGCCTGCCCTTTGACCTTGTCGTAATTTAAGCCCTTTTGCAGGTGCTCATCAATTTGATCATCTGGGACTGTTACATCCTGACCATTGTGCTTTACCGTTACCCCTTTAAGCTCCTGTTCCTTTTCGATTTCGCTGTCTATGGCGGGATCAACTTCATCTTCTTCGGAATCAGTTTTTTCCTGCTCCTCTTGTTCGGGGTATTCAAGCCCAAAAGCTTCATAATAACTTCTAACCTCTTGCTCCTCGCTGCTATGGCTGGCAGCATCATTGATATCTTCGCTATGGCTGGCGGTTTCAATCACTTCGTTTTTCATACTAAATCCTCCTAATCCGCTATGGCTGGCGGCAGTAATAAAATAGGCCTACGCAGTCTCAGCGCAAGCCCGATATAACCTGATTAGAATTCATAATCTCATTTGCTGTCTTAGCAGCTTCAAGTTCCATTTTTTGTTGTTTAAGAGACTGTTCAAATTGTTTACTTTGTTGGTCTTGTTGAACTCTTTGATCTGTCAGCTGTTGTAATGCTTGTTGCATTTGTTGGTTTTCCTGCTGCAGTTGCTGTGCTTGTTGTTGAGCCTGCACAAACTGTTGCTGCAATCCAGCCTGTTCCTCAATCCGTTGCTTGATCACATCCATTGATTCCATCCGGCCTGTCTGAATGACGTACCGAACTCCCTCTGCATCAATCATAGGCAGCCCCGTAATTGGGTCCTTCATGTTCAGTAGATTAAAAGCAAGTTGCAACCAATATTCTCGATCCTGTGGCTTATCCACGCCGATATGAACATTTAGGTCAAATTCAGGAACAAATTCTTCTTGGACCTGTTGAATGTTTGGTATCATCTCACCTGTCATTGAATCGGACATTTGTTCTCCAGTATCGTAATCAGTTGGAGTTTGCGAGATAATCGCATCTCGACTGATACTAATATTACCTCTACCTGTTACCCTAGCGATCCGCTCTGTTGTGTAGAACTGTGCTATGAGCTCTACATACTGGGTGAATACTTCTATGAGTGCTTCGCTGATCAAATCAGATACAGTATTTAGTCGTGTTCCAGAAGCCGCAATAAGAGCCTTTGCCTGTTCCCCGCTTGTTACATTGCTGTTTGATGCACCGTTGGCTGAGTCAAAAACACCAGGTATCTTTTGTAGCGTCTCGTCATAATAGTTTAGGCTGTTGAACACAGTACCAGGTACGCTTACGCCTTGAAGCTCTTTCCAGCCATTCATACGTCCAGACGCTATAGGCAGCATTGCACCAGGAAGCCCTCTCTGCTCTTGCCATGTACGAGGTTTAGATATAGCACCTTCTTCATAAACAATGGCAGACCCACCTTGTTTAGCCATCGTTTCAATTGCAATCTCAGCATACTTATTTTTGAAAATCTGTGGCTTGATCATGTCACGCATGAATCCTTTACCCCATGGATTACCTTCCTCAGGATACAAGGTACGAGCCGTAAAGGGATATTGTCCATGATCATAGACGTATGCTTTATGCTCCAGAAATACGCCGGATGTAGAAACATAGATACAATGTACGCCCTCCATGTCTCCTGAAGCCTTAGCCAGATATTCAGAAGGATCGATGCCTTGCATTAGCTTCTCATCAGCTTGTTCAGCGAACAATTCCTTATCCTCTTTACTGACTAACTTAGGAAGTCCTCTGTACCAATACTCGATTAATCCTGATGTCTTATCAGTAATTTTTGTATTGAATGGGGATTCTCCTGATTTATCGTAGATATCTGTACTAAAAATCTCAGCATCAGACGATGTATTATCAGGCTGTACCTTCTTACCTTGCTCTCCCCACCGCTTTTTGAAATATTCTAGCGGTTTGCGAATATGGATAATGATTGCTGACATGTCTTGCAAATAGATAAAGTCCGATATCCGAGGATCAGGAAAAAATGTACCCAAGTCTACTGGCAAAATATCGTTGCGTCCTGTGTATCGGTTTAATCCTCTACCACCTTCAATAGTTGGATCAAAGATCGTTTTATAAATCAGAGGACCATGTATAACACATCGCCTAACGGCACGAGTATGTTTATGTCGGAACTTAATCTGTCGAAGCTCAGATGGCATGTAATCATTCAAATCACGTGCTTTCTGTTCGTCGTTCGGCTCCATTGCAGAGTAATCAGGTACAGGCATCCAACCTGTCAACTTACCTACAATAGATTCAATCTGACTGAATGTGATGTTCTCCACTGCATCAGGTCTAAGCTTAGAAACCGTTTCTGTCCGTAGTCCGCGCCAGTGATCCCCCATATAAAAACGCTGCTCCTGCTGCCAGATTGCTTCCATCGGTTGCCTAGCAGACTTGTGTATCTGGTAATCCTGATAGACCGTATCCCAGATATGTTGTTGTTCTGGTGTGTTGGGGTTAGTAGTATCGCTTTGGTCCGCAGATGCCTCAGTAAATATTCCTTTAATTTTGTTGATCACGCTCATGAATCATCACCTTCTACATCTGGTATATTCGGATCATCGTACCAACTCATAGGCCTTCGACTTGTGATGTCTGGAGGCGGGTCTTCTCTTGCCTTGGTCATGGAAACATACTCTGTGTAGTTCCTAGACATCAACTTATTATTGAGTTTATCCATGACTTGTTGTTGCTTGACTATCACATACATCAATGATCCGATCACAACCAAAAGTCCAATTAATCCAATAATCACAATTACCACTCCTATCACTGCATATTTATTCGTTTTACCGCCGTTAACCTAAAACCAAAAAGCCCACAACCACGCGGTTTATGGACGAATGTATATTCTATGCATAATTACATTAATGTTAACTAACTAAAAACCTTTATATATCAATGGTTGCGCGGTTTGGACATATTCACAAAATCTTGTGTTTTGTGCACATGTCATGCATACGGTATACATTTACCAAAATCCCTGAACAACTGGCACGTCGTCATCATCGTCTTGATCAAAATCATCTCTTTTGCTAGGTAATGATTCAGGATTAGCGGACCATGCGCTTTCCCCTTGACCTGGTGTCGGTTGACTCATTACCCAATAACGCAAAGCATCAGGTATATGATCTAATGGATGCGCCGCCACGTCCTCAACATGTTTATCGTCGTGGACCATTGACGGTATCGCTTCTATAGCTTTCAAGCATGTACTAAATATTTTAAGCTTAGTTTTCTTGTATATATTTCCTGTCACATGATCTATCGCATCATATGGGTGTAACCACTCACGCAGCCGTTTCCAACCATTCACACGTTCTTTTTTTGCTTTGATTAAAGGTACGCTCTTTTGTGCGAATATTTCTGCAGGCGTAATGTTTTCTGTTTTGGATTTATTCCAAAACGAAGTATCTGCCACGCTGTACTCATACATCTCTAGTACCGGACTGTTGAGTCTTACACGTTCTACTTGTTCTGATGTAAGGAGTTTTGTTTGCGATAACTCACGGTAAAGGTATGCCGTACCATCTGGAGCTAACGCGATCCACAAACATACAAATGGGTCCGTATATCCTTCATCCAACCCCCTGTATCGTTTCCACTCGCGCGGTATGTCGAACGGATCTACAACATGTAAAGCCCGGCTAAACTCCCCGAAATACTGCCCTGCAAAAGTGTCCCAATCTCCATCAAGTAGTTGTTTGCGTTCTTGCTCTGGTAACTGCATCAACCTAACAATATAGTTCGGATCAGCTTCTAATAAAGCAGGATTATCCTGTACTTTTGCTGGGATAAAAATACGCCTAGATATGATAGGTTCGCCTGTATCAGGATGTACAAGCGGCGTTCCAGTGTCATCAACTTCCTGCACATTGTGTATTTTCTCCCATATGCCAATATCAACAAACCGCTTTTTAACCCATGCATGTCCAACACTTCCGGGGTTAGTTGTACTTTTAACGTAACGTGGGTACGGTGTCGATCCACGAAGACGGGATAACATGAACGTATACCAACCCTCTTCAAAGTGGGTTAGCTCTTCCCACCGGATAACATCGTATTCCGCACCTGCGTAATTGGCTTTGTGCATGTCGCTATCAAAGTAGGCGAGCTCAATAACACTACCATTAATAAAAACCCATTCGTGCTTGGATGCATTGTATTTACCTAATTCTTTCGGGTAGGCAACAATTGTACGGGCGATGATAGACCGCTGTAAATCAGGGAATGTCCGACGGAATATAATCTGTCTACTACCTGGATACTGCATTGCATATTTAAGTGCATCCCATATTGTAGCCTCAGACTTTCCTCCACCAGCTGCTCCACCATACAACAATTCATCTATATCATTTGTCTGATGGTAAATCTCTTGGCGCGGCTGCGGTTTATATGGAATGACAACTGTGTTACTCATTTTTAGTCATCCCCGAATCGAATATTACCTGCAGTGGTCCGCCATCCTTGCCGCCGATTTCCAACTTATCCTTTAACATACCGAGATGACGGGCGATATTCTCAAGAGCTTTGTCCTGATCCCGCAATTTTATTTCAAGACCAGCAGCCGTTGACTTTGCTCCTGCAAAAAGAGCCTTGGCCTGCGGACTTAAATCCCGAGTATCATTCACATGTAACTGCCCATGTCCTTCTCCGTGGCAATTCGGGCATTTTGGATGCGGCCTCAACAACGGATCGAATCCATATCCACCAACATCGGTTGGAAGCTGTACGTGATTTTCACTCTTAGCCGCTTTCGCTTGGATCGCCGCTATAGTTGTCTCGTACTCCTTATGATCGATCCACTGATACTCATGATTGATACCGAAGCAATACCGACAACAAACGCGCCTAAAGTGTATGATCTCGTTCGGATCTGCAAAAGCGATATCGATCCAACGCTGAAGAACCCGCTCGGCTTTAATCTCCACTTTCTCAGCTCGCTTGCTCATCGCCTTTTGAATCGCATCCTGCACCTTAACATTACTTAACAGCCTACTAGCCTGCTGTTCAGCCGTCTTTGCGCTATATTTTGCCCTGATCGCTGCCTGCGTGGCATTGAGGTCTACCAGGTACTCTTTGACAAATAGTTGCTGCTTGGCCGTCAATGCCATCGCAATCAGCTCCTTTCAGGAAAATATAAAAAGCACCCCGAAGGATGCTCTAAATCATTCGACAACTACCCAATCTTCAGCTAGCATGTCTGTTTGAGACGCGAGCCAAGGAACTCGAGATTTTGGCGCGTTTGGATTTTCCGTCTGTAATCCCGTGGTGTCAATATAAATATACGGACTTGTCATTTTGCTATGCTCGTCTGGTATCTGCAACTCTATAAAAATACCCTTTCCATTCCACCCTGCTCGAGCCACTTTCTTACCCTGCTTTAAATTTTCAATCGCCTGTCCGAAACCTAAATTCATTACAAACATCCTTTGCAATTAAAATACCGCCACCCGAAGGTAGCGGCTATTAAGGAGGAGGATTACCATTAATTAAGATGTGGTAAAGGGCCATACTCCCTTTAACTACCCCGACCCTCCATTGACACGCATTATCAAAGGGCGTACGTTTCCTCGTGTCTATCGGGCCCGCGTCTCTCTTCCGCCACCACATCATTATTGCCCCTCACGTACCTAATACACGTATAACGTGTCATCAAACAGTCGTGACAAGCATCATGTATAGCTTGGCTGCTCCCCTAGACTGAAACAACCAAGCTGATAGGGTTTTATCCCTCTATATATAGGTGGCTTTCGTACGGGAAAAATTTTTAAATGCTTAATATATCGAATAAGTCTATTTGATTAATGTGATGCTTTAGCTTTTCTTCTGCCGATTCAACGAACCATTGAACAGTGCTTTTCTCTATCCCTAGTAGTTCGGCTGTTTCGGAATAAGGTAAACTGTTGCCCCTAACCATTTCATAACATGCTCTTTCGCGTGGTGTAAGCTCGCCTAATGCAAATTCTATACGTTCTCTTTCTCGGTCTGTCACCGATACAACTTGTACAAATCCTCCTGATGATGCCTTTGTGATGTATGCTTGTATTCTTATCGGGTCTACGGGTCTATCACGCTGGTATGATGCCCTGCGTTCTATACCTCTCCTATTGCCTGGTCGCCTGCCTGTCTCAAGCCACTCTATTACATACTCCGCGTCCGACACCATGCTACCTATCGTTTTCATTTCTCCCTCAAGAGCTGCTATATCTGCCTCTAAACATTCGCGCTCTGCGTTAAATGTGGTTGGCAGTGTCAATAAACCCTTTAACTTTATGATCCGTTCCCTTTTTTCGTCACGCAAGGCTTTCAACTCTTCTCTTTTTCGTTTTAGAGCCTTGCGTGTATCCTTATATTCGGGTATCAAGTCCGCTGCCGCCATTCTCTCACCCCTTTTTTTGCACTTTTTTGCATGTTTTTTTATATAAACCCCGATATTTCGACCATTTATTTGTATTATGTCACATATATAGCGTCAAACGACTTAACTGATACTTTCATAACCATCGTCTCCGTATACTTTCTTGAGTATATTGAGAGCTTTAATAGATACCCGACCAGCTGCGGAATGTTTGACAAAACCTTTGTTTTGTATCCATATTTCCTCTAATGCCTCTCTTAATGCTTTCTCTCGCTGTTCTGGCGTTTCATTTTTTATTACTCTCTCATATGGGTTCATGTCTCTTCCTCCCTTGGTAGGTTAATAGACTTCCACGTTGCCAAACTCATAACCACATATCCTTCTTTTACAAATTCCGGTGCATCTAAAATATATGTTACTCGTTTGCAAATTCCCGAGCCAGTCCATTCATTTTTGTCGGGATCCCACTCAAGCAATACAAGCATATCTCCAACCTTATAATCACGGTCATTCTTTCGGACCTCAAACGTTTTGCTTCCGTCCCATACTGCTTGAAAGTATTCGGGCAATATTTTAAGTTCGTGCTTGTTCACTTTGCTTCTTCCTCCTTTGGATAAAGGGATGCCAATACTGATTCAAGATAATCAGCTGGATAAGGTTCACCATCTGTAAATATGACCCTTTTTATCGCTTCACGCAGTTCCTTTTCTCGGGCTTCTGCGGCTTCTAGATCAATGTTCGATTTACGGACGTGTTCACGCCATAACTCTGTTTGTTCTTTCTCTGCTGCGTAATGTTGGAGCCAGTATTCTAACGCATATTCAATTGGTTCAGGCATTTTAAATTGACCGTGAAACATTGGTTGAATCCCATTAACAAGTGTTTGAGCAAATTTGAAATTTTCTACAATCTTCATATCCTTATGCCATTCTCTAACCTGTTGTTTATTCTCTTCAGAGCGAAAATGAAATTGTGGCTTATATCCTTCAAAAAACTTGTCTCTCTCAGTCATGGGATACCTCCAAATCACTCAGATATACTTCATACTCTGTCTTGTCCTTTAATACGGATACCATTGGTTCACTAATGATTTTTACCTGTCCCAAATCAGAATGTATTGCCTTATCCCCCGGCTTTATGGTTGGTGGGATGGGCTCTGGATTGAATTTGCCTTGCTCAAGTCTCACCTTTAGAATCTTCAATAGAGTCTCACGACCATCAACATATTGGTTCACACTTTCTGGGTATTCTTTAGCCAGCTCAGTGTTTATCCATCCCATCAACTTATCTGCATCTATTAACTTTGATGGTGTTTTATCCATTACTCTCTAACCTCCTAATAGATCAGGGTTATCCCAAACATTCCCGATAACTTCA
>RCUF01000234.1_pt1 | contig 25001 bp, 13 predicted proteins | sample 2166311 | NCBI WGS metagenome assembly RCUF01 (sample SAMN09932608, study PRJNA488358) | compost metagenome | feature: garden; material: soil; isolation source: compost soil in 4-hydroxybenzonitrile-enriched culture | place: Germany: Experimental Botanical Garden Goettingen | collected 2016-01-27
AGAACTAAGATGACTGAGCACACTTCCTCTGTCCAAATGAAAAGCAGACGCTAAAGCGTCTGCTTTTTTATAAGCTTTATTATTTATGCTACCCGTTATGCTGTCGATTTGGAGCGAAGTGGCAGCATTCGTCGTTCTTCGTACCGCTGATAAAACCAAATACAAGCCGCCATCCAGCAGCCACTCATAAAATAGCCACCCACAACGTCGCTAGGATAATGTACGCCCAAATAAATGCGGCTCGTCCCGATTGCTACAATCAGCAGGCTGCTGAGTACAATAAGAAGGATACGCCCCAGCCTAGAAGGAACATGCTTCCACACTAAAAATGTCAGCGCCGCATACATGCTGAAAGCTGTCATGGAATGTCCGCTTGGAAAGCTGTATCCATTCTCTTCAATAATACGGTTAATCTCCGGTCTCGCACGCTGAAAAAGCAATTTTAGTATCGTATTCAGCATTACCGATCCCAATACACCAGCCGCCAAAAAAAGCAGTTCTCTGCGGTGTCCTAATACTCTATAGAGCACGAACATGGCAATTAAAATGATGATCACAACTGGAATCCCGCTGCCGATCATGGTAAAAAATTTCATTAGACGGGTCATGGCGGGCGACTCTAGTTGTCCAATAGCCGAAATAATTTCCTGGTCAAAATGCCGAACTTGATGGTCACTCACCCATAATGCGACTAAGCCAAAACCGAATGCACATACTATACATGTGAGCAGAGCCAAGGAAATGGGCAGCTTTGTTGATGTTTGCTTCATTTTCTATAGTTCCTCCATAATATTCATTGCGTGATAAAACAAAGTTCAGCATTAGCTTACATATAGGTCTTACTTTGCCCACTTTTCTCTTATCATTTCATTAAAAGAATTAGGTGCGTCACTTTATAATATAAGGATTTCATATTGACTACAAAATCGCAAGCGGAATGTAGCGAAAAAAGCAGCATCAAAAAAGGACGCCATTCAAGCCTTATAAACGGCTCGAATGACATCCTATGATTACACGTGACAACTACAAGCGCAATTCCCAAGTTAAACAAACATCATCTTTTATTTAGGTTGGTGTGACTTCTCCAAGTTTAACCTTACTCTCTGCTTCCTCAATTGGATAGCGTCTGCGGAACCACAGCGACTGAAGCAGCAAAAAGGTGCCGCTTACCGTCCAATATAATGGCATGGCAGCAGGGGCATTGAAGGAGAAGACCGCCATCATAAGCGGTGAAAGATAGCCCATAATTGCAAATTGCTTGCGCTGGTCAGGCGTCATCTGAAACTGAGAAAGCTTGGCCTGTGCCAAGTATACAATTGCGACGACGATTGCCAAAATCCAGTCCGGCTGTCCGAGCCGGAACCATAGGAAGGAGTGAGACGCCAGCTCCGGGGTTAAGCGGATTGCAGTGTACATACCGCTCAAGATCGGGAGCTGAATGAGAATAGGCAGACAACCGATATTAAGCGGATTGAATTGATGCTCTTTGTAAAGCGACATCATTTCCTGCTGCATACTCTGCTGGCTGGTGGCATCTTTCTTGTTTTCATACTTCTTCTTAATTCGGTCCAAATCGGGCTGCATGGCGCTCATCTTGCGCTTCATCCCCTGCTGGGCACGCGTTTGACGCATCATAAGCGGGAGTAAGGCCAGCCGGACAATAAATGTCAAAGTCATAATCGCCAGCCCAAAGCTTCCACCAAACCATTGCGCCAATTGCTGAATAAGCCAAGAAAGCGGGAACACCACGTAATGATTAAAAAATCCGGGTGTCTGTGCATTTATCTCCGCAGCATTCGCACCACAACCAGACAGCAGCATGACCACCGCCAACGCTACCATTAATCCCAATATCCGTTCTTTTTTACCCCAAAAGGTGAATCCCTTGAATCGTTTCATATGTTCCTCCTCGTTGATTGGCTGTGCCATCGTTCAACGAGGGAGAACAATCGGATGCATCTTCATCCGGCGCTTCCTTACGCCGGATATGTCGGGCCAGCCGGACAGGCATGTCCTGTCCACGGGCAGACATCGGCATCTGTGGAGAAGCATGAGACCTTACGGGCCCGCCTTCGACCCAGCATTCGGGTACATTGCCGTGCAAATGAGCGAGATACGTATAAGTCACTGTGCACAGTAAGCCGATTGTAAATAAATAAGGGAGTAGGTCCTGAAGCTCAAACAAGGGATTTCACCTCCTTCGGTATGTTGCTACAATTATAGCACGAAACCGGACAAGCGACTAATCTTTAATTAGAGATACAGGTTGGATCACAAGCAACTGAATTTAAGGATTTATGCTCAAAACAACCAAAATGCAAATGCAACATGAAACTTTTGGTTTTTTTTACAGTCTAATCAAAGGTGACTTTCTGAAATCCTTACTCCCCTATTAACCATTAAAGGAGCCAGCGCGTATGAGAAAAACGATACATAGCACTTTGTTTACAGGATTGGCGGTAGCCAGCATTGGGTTGCCCTTGATCAGCGGTGGATTCGCTGAAAAGGCAAGTGCAGAGCCGTCTGCGGTCTCCATGAGTAACGGCGCTTATAGCACCTCAATCCAAGCACCTGTGATCAAACCTTCCTGGTCTTTTCCCGTTATCCCAATCGATAGAAACCGATATCCAGATCAGGCGGTAACAATAGCGGAAAACGGTAAGGTATTCGCGGTTGACTCGAACCATAGACTGGTTGCCCTTGAGGCCAGTTCGGGTCGGAAATTGTGGCAATATGGTGATCAGCTTACCCCTGTTTTAACGTACAACAAAGGTATCATCTACGGAATGACACGAAGCGGTTCTATCTATGCCGTTACAGAAGCTGGCAAGAAAGTGTGGTCTACTCCGCTGGGATTTACTGAAGCATATCGTATTCAGCGCATTGGTCCAACTATATATATTATGCAATCGGTGCAAACGGCAGCCATTGATGCTGTCAGTGGCAAGGTGAAGTGGAAAATCAGTGAGGATAAGAACTCATACAGTGGTTTGGGCGAAATAATGGAAACTGACGGTGTGCTTATCCGCAACTATAATGTACAAGGCAGCCTGACCTTTGAACAGATTAATGCCTATGACGCTAAAACCGGCAAAAAGCTTTGGGACAGCTTTAGAACTTCCTTTCCACTGGCGGTTAAAGACGGAATCGTATACTCTGTTGCCAACACGTTTATGATTGATGATGACCCGGTAAACCATAAAGTTACGATCGCACAGTACGACCTCAAGACAGGTAAATCCAAAGGAGATCGTCAGTATCGCTGGACCGAGCCTGAAAATAAAGACGGTGTTTACCGATCTGGAGGTGTATATGGTTCTGCTTTTTTGTACGGCAAAGATCTTTATGTCTTTCAGGGAGAGACACTAGCTTCCTATGATTTTTGGAACTACAAGCCAGACAGCAAACCTGCTCGCAAGTGGGCGCAAAATGGCTATGATCAACTTGTTCCTTTATTGTCTATTCATGAAGGTCGCATGTTCTACCAAGATTTTAGTACATCCAGACTGACTGCTATGAAGCTGTCCTCAGGTCAATTCATTCATTACGACGGCGATAATCCGACCGTTCAAGCTGACGTATTCGGTAAAGGAGTCTATGTCGGGCAATCAGATGGCGTATTTCATGGCTATGATTTGATGAGCTTAAAGCCCGTGTTTGCTGTCAACACAGGCTCACGCTCCTTCGGTCCAACGCTCAAATCCGGTGGAATGATATTTATTCAAAGCGGAAACCGTCTGCTTGGCGTCAAGCTCCCTGCTTCTTTAAAATAAGGCCAAAGATTTCAAGCAGCATTCTCGCTGGAACAGCAAAAGGTTAACGGATAGCAAGCATACGATTCAATGCTAGTACAGCATCCTGTCTGATCTGAGCATCCACACGAATCACACCCACAGGCTCACCCCGATCAAACTGCTCCATTGCCCACAGCAAATGGGGAAGATCGATCCGGTTCATGGTCAGACAGGGACACATATCGGGATTGAGCGATTCAATCTGCTGTTCAGGGTACTGCTGTTTGATTCGTTGCACGAGATTCATTTCTGTGCCAACAGCCCATTGGGTTCCCGGCTCTGCCGCGCGAATGGTATCGATGATGAATTTTGTGGAGCCCGCGCAATCTGCGAGCTGTACGACCTCATAAGAGCATTCGGGGTGAACGATGACCCGGATGTTCTTATCACGCTCGCGGACATTGCGAATGTGATCTACTGTAAACTTTTCATGAACAGAGCAATGCCCTTTCCATAAAATAATTTTTACAGTTGCCGGGTCCTGTTCAGTCTCAAGCTGATCGGTCATTGGATTCCACACGGCCATTTCATTTAGCGGAATTCCAAGATCGTAAGCTGTATTGCGACCTAAATGCTGATCCGGCAAAAACAAAATACGTTCCTTTTGCTTCAGCGCCCACTCCAGCACTTGCTTGGCATTCGAAGAAGTCACGGTAGCCCCGCCATGCCGTCCTACAAAGGCTTTGATCTCTGCTGTGGAATTTACATACGTTAACGGAATGATCGTATCTCCTACCAACTCCTGTAAATGCTTCCATGCTCGTTCTGTCTGCTCCACATTCGCCATATCTGCCATCGAGCAGCCTGCACGCATATCCGGCAGGACAACAGTCTGTCGATCAGTAGTCAGCATATCCGCTGTCTCCGCCATAAAATGTACCCCACAAAATACAATAAACTCCGCTTCCTGATTTTGTGCAGCCAATTGAGCAAGCTGTAGAGAATCTCCTGTTATATCAGCAAACTGAATAACCTCGTCCTTCTGATAGTGATGGCCCGGTATGAGCAGCTTGGGTCCCCATTTTTGTTTCAGCTCAGCCACTCGCTGCTCCATGTTAGCAACCGTCAGTGTCTTATAATGCTCTGGCATAAGCCCTCGATTTCCTTGTAAAACGTCAAGCATAGACATTAGAATCCCTCCATATCGATGCGGCTGATCGTTCCCGCTCTCACGAACAGATAACCGCTCTGTGTACATACATGTTTACAAGTGTCTTGACACTTATATTTACACATGCCTACAATAATCTCAAGAGTTTTTGAATGGAATTATTTTAAGCAGGGAGGATTTGGTGTGATTTATCTGGACTATGCCGCTTCCACACCTATGTGTGGCGAAGCTTTAAATATGTATAACGTATTAAATAAGGAAATGTTCGGAAATGCCAGCAGTCTCCATGATGCGGGCGGTCAAGCAGCCTATACGCTAGATTACAGCAGGCAACGAATAGCAAATATGATTGGCGGGCAAAAGGAAGGCATCTATTTTACAACAGGGGGAACAGAATCCAATATGTTGGTTGTGCAATCGATCCTGAACGGGTTGCCGCAGCATAAAAAGCATTGGATCATGAGCGCTTTGGAACACCACTCGATGTACAACCTTGCTACTTTGCTGGAACGTCAGGGCTATGAACTGACCATTGTGCAACCGGATCGGGAAGGACGAATGACTCGCGAAGCTCTTTTACCTCACCTGAGAGAAAACACCGGACTTGTATCTGTACAACACGCCAATTCGGAAACGGGACTGGTTCAGGACCTTGCTGCCTTATCTCCCCTGCTACGCGAACGGGGTATTTTGTTGCATAGTGATGCGGTACAGACATTTGGGAATATTCGCGTAGATGTTGAATCCATGGGAGTAGATGCGCTCTCTGTATCAAGCCATAAAGTGTATGGCCCCAAAGGTGTCGGTGCTGCATATCTCAAACCCGGAACCCCGTGGCGTCCCGTGTACCCTGATACACTACATGAAAACGGATTTCGTCCTGGAACGGTTAATGTTCCCGGGATTGCAGCCTTTGTCGCGGCGGCAGAAATGATGACCGAACAGATGGAGTCGCATCGGGAGCGATATACTACCCTGAGAAGACACTTTATTACGAAAATCCAGGAAAGATCCATTCCGTTACGTTGGGCCGTACAGGAAAGCGAGAATAAAGCAGTGCTTCATCATATAGTAGGATGTTTTTTTCACGGTTACGAGGGACAATATGTTATGCTGGAATGTAATCGCAGAGGTGTCTGTATATCAACTGGAAGCGCATGTGCTGCCGGACACCACGATCCTTCGCCTGCTTTACAGGCGCTTGGAGCATCCGGCTGTGAAGCGTTACAATTTATCCGTGTTTCTTTCGGAAGAACGACCACCATCGAAGAATTGAATGTATTGGTAGATATTTTGACAGACCTGACGCATCGAAAAGAAAGGAGCTTATCCCGTTGACTGAATCTTTAAAACGGTCAGGTACGGATCGCCGCGAACAGCTACTGTTGTGGCTCAAGAGCGAATCACCACTGACCGGGAGCGAACTGGCGCGCAGATCCTCCGTCTCCCGACAAGTAATTGTACAGGATATTTCCCTGTTAAAAGCAAGCCAAGAGCCTATCCTTGCAACAAGTCAAGGATACATTTATATGGAGCCTGCGAGTCAGGCAACTCCCTTAGCCTCACGTATTATTGTGTGTAAACATCGACCTGAACAGACAGAAGAGGAACTAAAGCTGATTGTGGACTACGGTGTAAGTGTGCAGGATGTTATTGTTGAGCATCCAGTATACGGGGATCTGACTGCTCCGATACGGGTTGGAACTCGCAAGGAAGTGGACGATTTTATCCGTAAAATCAGCTCCACCCAGGCCACTTATTTGTCCCAGCTGACGGGAGGCATCCACCTGCATACCTTGAATGCCTCGGACGAAGATAAAATTAATGATGCCTGCGCTGCATTGGAGCAAGCGGGCTTCCTAATGACGGACTAACTTAGTGCGCTTAGCGGAGTAAAGAAAATCCTGTCCAGTATGTGGAGTGCAACTGTGCTCCACATGGACGGTATTGTAGGCAGCGAGAAATAAAAAATCCCGGCCCCCTCATATAAGGGAATCGGGAATGAACTATGTGAGCTTAATTTCAAGCAGCTCATATTTAATTACAGCCATGGGTGCATCCACATGAATGATACTGCCCACTTCTTTTCCCAAAAGTGCCTTGCCTAAAGGACTTTCATAGGAAATTTTGTTATCAAGAACATCCGCCTCAGCAGGACTTACAATTTTGTATTCCATCTTCTCTGAAAATTCGATGTCATTCAGAATGACAGTCGATCCGATACTAACGGTTCTAAGGTCTAAATTACTCTCGTCCACGACCCGGGCTTTGGTCAGCATCTTCTCCAATATGAGAATGCGGGTTTCCATAAACGCTTGGTCGTCCTTGGCTGAGTGATACTCACTATTTTCTTTCAAATCGCCGTAGCTGATAGCCAACTTAAGGCGTTCGGCTAACTCCTTGCGTTTTACGGTCTTCAGTTCCTTAAGCTCATCCTCCAGCTTGGCCAATCCCTCTTTAGTTAACAATACTTCTTCATTCGACATATTTTATCTACAACTCCTATTTCAGCATTTTGCTTAATTCCAATTCAACGCTCAAAAATACAATAAACGAACTAAACCGTTTCAGTCTAAACATTGCTGATTGAAAACGCTCCTGGGATTTATGCAAATGCTCATTTGGCTTGCTTTATTGTAGTTTACTCTAAATCGGACCAACATGCGAAATAAATTACTGGATAACAGTAGCCAACTGCCTTCAGCCAGGATGATTCTTATAGTAACCAATGCTCTCTTATTCGCATATCGTATGATCATAACGTATATTGATGAGCACATGGAGTGCCGCTGTCCTTGTCTCGAATTTTGTGAAAACCAGGCAGGAGCAGTATATGGCGGGAGGAAGATTCAATGGCTTCCTTAGGAAAGAATGGTAATGGGAACGGGAATCGTAAATCCAAATCCCCCCTCAACGGTCAAAAGAAAAATGGATTAAACAGTAATTCGGCTATCTTTTCTGCGCTTCAAGGAAAAAATGTGGAGGTCCTCGTGGCAGCCCTCCTACTAACAGGAAAACTAAACGTCGATTCCGTGACTTTATACAGACAAGCAACATTGTTTTTAGGACTCACAGGAAAATACAAAACACTAGCATCCACTCCATCCAATGTCGATAATATGGTGAAATTTTTAAATGATAACGGGAATATGACACTGGACCAGGTGATACAAGCCTTTTCACAGAAAATAAATAATTAACAAGTGGCGAAAGGAGACTTATGCGGTGAGTGAGTTTGATGGAGAATATTTTGCAGAGGTTGTCATTATTGTGATTCTAGTTGCCATGTTCTTCTATGGCTCCTCAGATATAGAGGGACTTTCCGCTTCGCCAACCCAATCCTAAAATGATAATTCCCGCTTCGAAAAAAATAAAAAAGCATCTATAGACTCTCACGAGGTCAATAGATGCTCTTACTTTTTAACGGCCCATCATTTCTACTTAATGGCCCTTTACTTCTACACTTATCGTTTGACTAGAAACTTCTCCTGAAGCATTGACTAACTCGGCCCGATACTCATATGTACCCGGCTTTTGATTTTGGATGTTGGTGACTGCACTTTGAGCCTGCGGGCTTTGGCTTAGAAAATCCTGGGCATCGATCAGTTCTCCATTTTCATATAAGTTGTATTTTGTCGCATTCGTGCCCCACCACATGTTCATTGTAAGGGTGTAGGTGCCGTCACCGTCCCAATTGTCATGAGACAGCACTGGAATGCCAGGGGAAGCATCGGTCACTTCGACAGTTAACGGATCGCTGGTCGTTTTACCAGAAGCGTTGATCAGTTCTGCAGTATACATGTAGGTACCATTGGTCTTGCCTGTAACAGGAATGACTGCATGCTGTGCTTCAGGGGACGCGGCTTGCAACGATTGGGTGCCAATCAGCTTGTCGTTTTCATACAACTTGAGTTCATCACCATTCGTACCCCACCACAGATTCATGGTGATGTTGTAGTTGCCATCCTTCAGCCCGGTGTCCTGCCCGTTATCATGCGACAGCACAGGTTTACCCGGCACTTCACCTACAGCAGTCTTTTCGACTCTAACGGTTACAGGATTGGATACGACCGTTTTACCGTCCAAGGTGACGCTGGCTGTAATCTCCGCGCTCCCCTCTTTTAGGGCCTTAAGTTCTCCATACGTATCCAGCGAAACGGATTCATGACTGCTGATATACTGAACAGAAGCGCGGCTTAAATCAGCTTCGCTGCCATCTGTCAGCGTACCCTTGAGATGTGTCGCTGCCGTATCCCCAATGTTGAGGGTCGTTTGATCCAGTGAAAGTTCTACTTCCTGCAAAGCTGCGCCTGCCTGAGCTGAAAAATCATCCAGTCCACGCGGTTTTAACTGATAATTCCCTTTGAAAATCGCCGAAATTCCCTTCAGCTTCACTTGCTGTCCTTCTTGATATGGAAAAGATGTCCGAGTTAAGCCTGTACGTGCATCGACGCGCACATGGTGACTTACTTCACCAGATACTGCATCAAATTCAAACGAACCTACGGGAGTGGCGTCTATCACATTACGAATCATTGACGTAGGAAGCTCAACCAACTGTCCTTGGTTCGCATCACTGAGTTCGGTGACTTGTACAGCTTCCGGAAGTTGTCCTTCTCCCGTTTTTTCAATTGCCACTGGATCGGTTAACTCTAGCTCACTATTATACAGTGCCAAGCTTGCTGTAAGCTTTACTCGATCCCCTTGGTGAAAGCCGCTTTGGTTCTGATATACATAAATACCGCCACTTTCATCCTGCATGTAAAAGGCTTGACCACCGAATGCACCTGGTTCTGTCGTCACAACACCCTCTAAGGTCACGACTTTGCCAGCCGGGAGATTCCGTGCTTCTGCGACACTGATACGAGCTGGAACCGTATTGCCTTCCTCAGGCAACGGCTGGGCCGGGACATCAGCCAGCATGACGGATTGGGTCAGCAGATTGCTGCCGTTTTGCCTCAGTCTAAGATTAGCTGAACCACTGGTTCCCGGCTTGATCCGCACCGTCAAGTCCTTATAGGCATGACCTTTGCCGTTGGACTCCAGGCTAAATGTTCCGCTATAGCCGTAAGAGGTTGGCCAGCTTCCATCCGGATTTTGAATTTGGGCTACTTGATTGCCGCCTGCAACATAAATACCTGTGCTGAATCCGCTAATCGTGCTGTTAGGAGCCAGTTGGTCGGCAGTAACCCGAATTTGAAAAGGCTGTGCATTGGGCAGCTGCTCTTGACGAACGATGCTGTACACTGGTTGCGCACTGGCTGTAGATCCGCCATAGGACCCTGCTTTGAATGTTCGCTGATCCCACCATTTGTAGCCGGCTGCGGGAGCGGACCAAGGCTCGGCTTGTGGTTCCGTGGAAGTCTGTGGCTCTTCAAAAGGCAGTAATGCCGTCGGCTGGTCTAGCTGTAAGCTTTTCACTTCCGTCAGGCTGGTATACTCCTCCTTCTTGGACAACCAGTCTACGATATTGACCAGTAACACAGCGTCATCCTGCTCCTTAAAGCCGTCATACGTTGTCTTCTTGGTTCCTGTCTCTTCGCGCAAATATTTTGGCGTTGCATCTTCGACAGGAGACGAGTCCCCAATGAAAGCAGCTTTGCCTAGCCCTACTTTCGATACAGCTGCATAAGGTCCTTCCGGAATGCCGCCTCCGTTATAAACGCCCTGATCTACCGCGTTGCCCCAAGCCTGATTGGTTTTAGGAAGATATACGATTCCCTTGGCTTTCGCTGGGTCGATAATTGCGAGTGTTGATCCTGCATGCATTGCCACATTGCTCACTCCAGCTGTAATGCCGAACGCCTGCGCTGGCTCGACAATCTGATTGGCCGTGATATCGCCTAATGCATTGTAGCGAAAGCGTACACCAAACTGGCTGCCCAGCCAATCTGAGCTGACTACGCCCTGCATTGCTGCCGAGCTTTTTTCTTCCGCACTCATTCCCTTCGCAGGGTCTTCCCATGCACCACGACGATAGCCATTAATGCTCTCCGATCCGTCCCAGCGATTCTTGTTGCGGTCCGCGTTATAATGATCTCCAATGAAAAAAATACTATTGCCTGCTTTTACATACTGCTCCATTGCAGCCTGTTCGCTCTGTTTAAAAGGAATATTCGGCTCTGCCGTAACAAATACATCATAATTCTTTAGATCATTGTAAGTAATAGGCGTGGATTGGCGAAGCTCGTGTACATCATAGCCATTACTCGCGAGGGCATGGCCGAAGTCTGAAAATCCACCATCAATCACCCAATCTGCTGCGCCAGCTGTCTGTCCATGTGTATTATCAAACAGCACTTTTTTACCAGCGTTCTCATTGACCACTTTCGCTGCAATGAAGGGGGCTGGGTCCGCCGGACCTTCTGCCCGTGCCGGTTGCATGCTGCCCGCAACACCAGCGTACAACGATAAAGTGAAAACCATAGCAGTTGCGTATTTGAAGCTACGGGATGTAAAACGACGAAAGATTCCCATTCTTTTCCTCCTGTTTATTGGTTTAAAGCCCCTCTGGGGGGCATCAGATACAAATTTTAGCATTCATTTATGTTCGAATATGCATTGTTTTGTAAATCTTTAGGAATAATGAATAGGAAGGAAATTCCAATAAAAAAGATATATCGTATGCAGCAAGGTGAGTACCGCAAATAAGATTTTCCCGGCAGCCCGGGTTCTTCTTTCCCCTGTAATCAGCTTTGCGCCATTCACGATTAATACCCACACGGCAATGAGTGCTGAAATGAGTGGCAGCGTGCAAATTCCCCAGATATACCACGCGGAATAGCCATACACGATCTGATTGTTACCATAGATGACCTGCACCCCGAGAAAAATCGTATTTAGTGACGCAATGAATGCAAGGTTGGACGAAATGTGATTATTCGTTTTACGGATATCTCTGATCACATATCTTACGATCCAAATCAGCAAGGTCGTGATGAAAAATAAGGAGGCGGCAGCGTAGCTGACAAGCAGAGTCCAGGTACGGTGCCAAAGTGTCGTCTGCTTCATGGTCTTACTATCCGGGGCAACCATCATCCACGTACCGTTTTCCTGATACAGCAAAATTTTAAGCTGGCCCCCCTTTTCCACAAACAATCCATCGCCTGCTGCTTGAAAAACTTTGTCTGTTGCTTCATTCTCATTTGGGTATTTTCCTTTAACAATTAACGTATGATCATCTTGAATTCGCACGGTGTATGTAATGTTTCCTAGTATCCGAATCCATTTTCCCCACCCATGAACAGGATTAGAATCCACCTGATATACGCCCTCAATCTCTGGCGAAAGCTTCACTTGGGTGGAAGAACGAGCTAGTGACTGCGAAACGGCCTTCGGCTCTGAGGGCAGCATTTGGGCTATCGCATGGATGACTTTTCCATGAAGCAGGGTGTCCGTGTCAGCTGAATTAATGATCACAAAAATACCAATCTTTTGCGACGGAATCAGTACCATTTCGGAAATAAAATCATCAATTTCCCCGGTAGCCCACAGCATAGGTACTCCCGTCTCCAATTGACCACGGAAAAATCCGTAGCCTACGCCATCCAGGCGTGCATCGACTGCAAATTGCTGCGCATGCATCACTTTTACCGTATGTGGCTGGAGCACCACTTTGCCCTCATACTTGCCCTGGTTTAAATGAGTGATCAGATAATGGGAAAACTCGTTGGGTGTGACGTTCAACGCTCCTGCTCCCGGCAGATTGATATATGACAAAGGCTGTTTCAAATACGCTCCATCCTTCCACTGATACGATTGGGCCAGTGCCGGATGATTTAACGGCAATTCCAGCGTCGCGCTGGGCATATTCATCGGCTGGAACAGATGTGTACGGAGGTAATCATTCAGTCCCTGACCGCTTACTTGCTCCACGATATTACCGATCAGACCGTAGGCGACATTGCTGTAATCATACTGAATTCCAGGTTTGCGGATGGGAGGCTGATTTTGAAAATACGTGCTGAGGTACTGCTCTGTGGGCAAAACGCCTGCCCGAGTCGAGCTGTTAATGTCGTACAGCGCTTCATCCAATCCTGAGGTATGTGTCAAAAGCTGATGCAAATTGAAAGGCTGATTTTGGTATTGCGTAGTTTTATAGCTGTGGAGATAGCTGTTCACGTCTTCATTCAAATCAAGCTTGTTTTGCTCAACCAGCTGCATCGTGGCGCTTGCACTAAATGATTTGGTTAGAGAGCCGACACGAACAATGGTCTTCGCTGGATCGAATGCCACTTTCCGCTCCAGATCTGCATATCCATAGCCTTTACTAAAAAGGATTTGGTTTTCTTGGGTCACGACGACCGCAGCCCCCGGAATATGCAATTTTTCCAATTCTGTATTCATGATATCGTCCACTGTTTTTTCCAATGAATCAGGTGTTATGCTGTCTGTTGCCCATGCCGAAGCAATGAGCAGGTTCCAGAGAAACAACGCTGCTAAAAATGCGGATAGGTAGCAAATGCCTTTATTCTTCATATGAAGTACCATCCTTACGTATGAAGTTGATTTAATGATTTGAACCGTGCGGTGATTGCATAGCGAGCAGATATTTATACTCCGTATGGAAGCCATCAGCATGGCGCTATGGAATCATCGCACTTCCCATCGCGGGAGTGCACATATAAAGCGAATCCTGATCGAATCGTGTAAGCAGAAGGCTTCTTACCTGTCGATCAGGATTCGTGTTACAGATTAAAAATTAGTGATTCAGTTCGTTGCATCACCGACCATAGATTTTCAAGATTTATAATGTGCCAAATCTTGTGTCATGTCTTTGTCCGTGTTCCGAGTTATCTTTTGTATTGTGGCACGGATACTTTTTACATTTTCCTCGATAAATCCGGGTTCCAGTAGTTCATAATGATTACCAATCAAGCTATGCTCTTCATAGCTACCTTGTGTAGCGTCTTTCCATAAAAGTCGATTATCTCCTGTACCCCTCACCGTTTCCGATCCAACGGCGACAAAGCCGTGAATATTCGCCTGAACGCTCTCTGTATTCACAAGATGGTTGCCATACACCGCGTAAGCGATCATTTTACGTTGGTACGTTTCATTCAACAGCTCACGGTAGGAGTCGGGAACCTGTTCCAGCATGTCATGAATTTCATGCTTTGTTTCTTCAACTGTGAGGGGCAGGGCTTCCACCCTTTTGACCGAATCGAGCATAAAAATATCGGATACAGCATGACCTTGACGTTCCAGTGTGTCAGCAACCTTATGCGCCAGATTACCACCTATGGAATAACCAAGCAGCACATACGGACCTTGCGCTTGCGTGCTGACGATCAAATCAACGTAACGTGCCAGCATGGCCTGCTCATCCGCAGCATCATCCACGAACTCCAATCCATACACAACTGCGTCCTGATCCAGTTGTTTCGCCAGCTCCGCGAACGACAGCCCGTATCCAAGCATAGGAGGAAAGCAGAAGATGGAGATCGGACCGTGTTCATTCAACCGAATGATTGGACTATCGGCCTTGTATTCCAGATCGGCTTTCAATAATGTGAGCGCCTGCTCTTCTATAGTCGGGAAGTCCATAACACTACGGATGGGAAGCTCAATGTCTGTGGCAAGGTGAACTTTGCGTATAAGCTCCAGTACTTTCAAGGAATGTCCACCCAACGTGAAAAAGTCATCATGGATACCCACTTGTGGAATTTCAAGCACTTCCTGCCAAATGGATGCCAGCAACTGCTCCACATCGGTTCGCGGTGCGACATATTCTATACCCGTGTGCAGCCCTTTGTCCGGCACAGGTAAAGCTTTGCGGTCGATTTTGCCGTTTGTCGTCAGCGGAAACCGATCCAGCTGTACAAATGCGGATGGAATCATATAGCTCGGCAGACTGGCCGACATCGCAGCTCGAATCTCACGGATGGTCAGCTGTTCATCAGCAGTAAAGTAAGCACATAATTGCTGCTGACCTGCTCCATCCCGCAAAGCAATAACCACGCTATCCCGCACGGACGGTACACTTGCCAGCCGCGCCTCCACCTCACCCAGCTCAATCCGGTAACCGCGAATTTTAACCTGTTGATCAATCCGTCCAGCGTATTCCAGTATGCCGTCTTCACGCCAGCGAACAAGGTCTCCCGTGCAGTACAGGCGATCTCCGTCCCTCCACGGGTTAGCAAGAAATCTCTCAGCCGTCAGCTCAGGACGATTTAGATAACCACGTGCAACTCCGTCTCCGCCGACGACCAGCTCACCCCAAGCTCCGACCGGTTGCAGATTAAATGACGAATCTACAACATACGCCGTCGAATTGCAGATGGGCCGTCCGATCGGCACAGAATCCAGCTGTTCTTCCGTAATGTGATACGTCGTCGAAAAGGTTGTGTTTTCCGTTGGCCCATAGCCGTTAATGATGTTCATGTCCGGATTATCGCGCAGGACCCGGTTAATATGGGGTGCAGACAAAACATCACCACCAACCAACAAATACTTCACATCGCCGAAAAGTTTACTATCCTGCTGTGAAAACTGATTAAATAACGGTGTGGTCAGCCACATCATGGTGACGTGATGATTCCGTATCGTCTCTTTAAGCTTGGCCGCGTCCAATAGATCATCCTTATGCACAAGAACAAGCTGACCGCCGTTCAGCAGCGCGCCCCAAATTTCAAACGTAGATACATCAAATACAAACGCGCAAGTCTGCAGCATTCGGGTCGATTCATCAAATGGCACATAATCCGTATTGCGGACAAGGCGCACGACACTTTGATGCTCAACTACGACACCCTTAGGCTTACCTGTTGAACCTGAGGTATAAATGACATAAGCAGCATGATTACCCGCTCCATCTATACCCAGATTGGAAGCATCTGCACTGTAGGACGTATCCTCATTCAGATTGACAATCTGTCCGTCGAAATAGCAACGATCCAGTAAATCCTGCTGAGCCAGCAGCAGCTTAGCTCCCGAGTCCTCCAGCATATAACGGATACGGTCCTCTGGATATTGAGGGTCTACCGGCACATATGCGCCTCCAGCCTTCAAAATAGCGAGTGTTCCCGTAATCATATCCAGTGAGCGCTCCGTCAAAATGCCAACAGGTTCATCGGATTTCACCCCTGCATCACGCAGCGTATGCGCTAAACGGTTGGCTGTCTCATTGAGTTCCCGATAGGTCAATGATTGATGACCCAAAGCTACAGCAATATGATCCGGCGTGCGCTCTGCCTGCTCCTCAAACAGTTTTTGGATCGTGTGATTGCTTGGATATGCAGAGGCAGTGTCATTAAACTCTCCTGTAATTTGTTGTTTTTCCGCCGCTGTAACCAGTTCCAGCTCTTCTACGCAAACATTCGGGTTAAGCAAAACTTGCTCCAACAGATTCACAAAATGCCCATGCAGACGCTTAATGCCTGTTTGATCATAACTTAACGCATTATACATAAAACGAATCTTGATGCATTCTCCCGGCATAACGACTAAGCTCAGATCATAGTTAGTCTGCTCTGCAGCCACCACGTTGGAAATCGGGAATGTATCCTGCCCGTCACTTCCCAGTTCTTCGACCTGCTCATCTACCGGATAATTTTCAAACACCATAATATGGTTAATTAAATCCTGTTTCTGGTCGGTTAATGCCTGAATCTCAAACAGTGGATACGTATCATACGCATGAGAAGCCAGCGCCTGCTCCTGTGTTTTCTTCATAACTTCTGCAAAAGATTCCCCTGCCTCACTAAGAATGCGAACTGGAATGGTATTAATGAACAAGCCGATAATATCCTCTACCCCGATAATATCCGATGGACGGCCTGAGACGACACTACCAAATACGACATCACTGTGGTTGTTATATTTTTGCAGCACAATCCCCCAGACGGTTTGTAATAACGTATTCATGGTCACCTGATATCGCTTAGCCGTCTCCTCCACCCGGAGGGTCAACTCACGTTCCAAAACCGTCACCCAATCACTAGCCGTGTTGCCTCCACTTTTGCGACCGGATTTTACAGCTGGTAATGCTGTTTGCTGCTCATATCCAGATAAATAGCTGCTCCAGTAGTCGGTTGCCGCCTTGGCATCCTGTGCTTCCAGCCATTCAATAAAGCGGCTGTACGGCACTGCCGGTGCCAGCTCTGGTACTCTGCCCTCCTGAAGTGCTGCATAGCTTTCAAACACTTCTTTATTTATAAGGGACAGGCACCAGCCGTCCATGACGATATGATGGAAGCTCCATACAAAATGATAGCTGTCTTCTCCGGTACGTAAAATCGCTACACGCAGCAGGACATCCCGACGCAGATCAAAGCCCCGTGCTTTATCTTGTAGCTTGAAATTTTTCACCCAGGTATCTATTTCATCCTCATCCAGATGGTGTAAATCTTCATATTGAAAGCCGCAATCCCGATTTCGATACACCACCTGCAACGGTTCCGTATCTCTGCCAAAATAAAAATGTGTACGCAGCGCCTCATGTCGCCGAACCAGAATATTCAGGCTTTCTGCAAAAGCCCGAATGTCCATCTGACCTCGCATATCATAAGAAACCTGCTCAAAATACGCGTCATTCGCAGCTGCTTGACTATCTAGCTGGCTGTGAAACAGCATCCCTTTCTGCATGGGGGTCAGTGCATATACATTGTCGATCTCACCCGCAGCACCCATTTCAGATAAGAGGCTGTCCACCCCCTCCACACTCATTCCTTTATAAGAAATATCACTTGGGGTAAGCTCTGGGTGTTCTTTATGGATGCAATGCGCCAAAATTTCACGCAGGCTCGATTCCAGGAATTTCGCCAATCGCTCGATGGTCTCCGGTCTATAGCTGGTACGACTATAGCTAATCGTCAGACCCAGTTGGCCTCCCGAAATAACGCCGCCAAAATCCAGCGTATACGTTCGAGCCATGGTCGGGCTCAGCGGCATCCCACCCTCATATGAGGATGATTGCAAGTCGTTCCCTTTCATATCCTGATCGAACTGTCCCAAATAGTTAAAGCTGATTTCGGGATCTGTCGTAAATATGGCTGGAGATGCCTCCGGTGCCTGTGTCTGACGGTCGGATAAATATTTCAGTACACCGTAGCCAATCCCTTTTTGCGGAATGCCGCGCAGTCCTTCCTTCACACGCTTAATCCGTTGCGAAAGTGCCAGTTCTTCCGGCATATCGAGCAAAACAGGATATTGGCTTGTAAACCACCCTATCGTTCGAGTAATGTCCACCTCTGGTAAAATGGCTTCACGTCCATGTCCCTCTAGATTTATCAGGAAACGATCATTTCCACTCCATGCTTGCAATGCCATTCCTACCGCCGTCAACAACAGGTCATTAATTTCTGTACGGTAGGCACGATTGGCCTGCTTGAGCAGCTGCTCTGTCTCTGCATGTGTCCACAAAGCAGTAACCGACTCACTATCGCCAATCGATGGCTTTTCGTGCTCGTTATGCCCATAATCCTGCGGCAAAGAAGCCAGTTCCGCTTGTGCAAGTTTCCCCCAATACGCTCGCTCATGTTCCATAGCTGGACTGTTGGCATAAGCGTGCAGCTGCTCGGCCCATGTTTGGAACGAATCTGTTTTATGAGGCAGCTGAATCACCTGTTCACCCTTGGAGGCTTGATCATAAGCAGTCGCCAAATCCTCGAATAAAATGCGCCAGGATACCCCGTCCACCGCCAAATGATGAATCACGACCAGCAGATGATCTCCATCCGGGCAACGGAACAGCCCCAGTCTCATCAGCGGACCTTCGCTTAGGGAAATACCAGATTGAATTTCATTGCATTTCGCTTCGATTATCTTCGCCAAATCTTGCTTGTTTACATCGCTGTCATTATAGTCAAAGCATTCCAGATGGTACGGTTCGCCTTCCTCTACACTGCGGTTCCATGCTGTACATCCGTTCTCCGACAAACTAAAAACCATACGCAATGCATCATGGTGCGAAGTAATCTGATGGAGCGCCCGCCGTAGTGCCTGTTCGTCATAGCCTTCCTCACGATAGAGCATGACAGATTGGTTAAAATAGTGTGGTTCTTCCGTTGGCTGTTCAAAAAACCAGCGCTGAATCGGTGTAAGCACTACATTTCCTGTAACCTCTCCCTGCTCGGCTATTCGGTTAACAGGCTGAATATATGTGCTTAGTCCCGCAATTGTCGGGTATTTGAACAAGTCCTTCATTTCCAGCTTGTATCCAGCCTGAAACAAGCGGGACGATACTTGGATGGCCTTGATGGAGTCACCACCCAAATGGAAAAAGTTATCCTGTATTCCGACTTTCGGGATACCAAGAATGGCTCCCCAAGCCGTAGCCAGTGCCTGTTGGACATCCGTCTCGGGTGCCACATAATCCATACCTGTATCGAGATTGTGCTCAGGTGCGGGCAGTGCCCTGCGGTCTACTTTGCCATTCAGCGTCAAAGGCAGTCTGGAGAGCTGCACAAAGTAAGACGGCACCATATAGCCAGGCAGATCCTGTGACAAAATGTTACGTAAGTCGCTGGCGCTCAATTCACTGTCTGTTGCAAAATAGGCACACAGCTGTTTTTGTCCGTGATCGTCCTGCCGCACGGTAACAACTGATTCCTTCACACCTGGAATCGTGGACAAACGGGTTTCAATTTCACCCAGTTCAATGCGGTAGCCGCGGATTTTGACCTGTTCATCCATTCTTCCCTTGTACTCCAGTACACCATCAGCACGCCAACGCACTAAATCCCCTGTACGATAGCAATATTCTCCAGACCGGAATGGACTTTCAATAAATTTTTCCGCCGTAAGCTCGGGCCGATTCAGATATCCTCGCCCAACACCGTCGCCACCGACGATCAGCTCTCCCCAGGCCCCGATAGGTTGCAGCTTCAACGAACGATTGACCACATAGGCGGTCGAATGATCAATTGGACGTCCAATGGGAATAGCCTGGGTTTGCGGTTCTGTAATGTCATAGATGGTGGAAAAGGTGGTGTTCTCCGTCGGACCATAAATATTGGCCAGGCGAAGCTGCGGGTACTCCTTCAACACACGATTGACGTGTGGTACAGACAACACATCACCACCCACGAGCAACTCCTTCAAGGACGCAAACACTCCGATTTCTTGCTGCGAATACTGATTGAATAAAGCCGTAGTCATGAACATCGTGTTAACACGATACTTGTCAATTGCCTGTTTGAGCTTGGAGGCATCCAGAATAGTGTCATGGCTTACCACATACAGTTGTCCCCCGTTCAGCAGCGTTCCCCAGATTTCAAATGTGGAGGCATCGAACACAACTGCGCCCAATTGCAGCATACGTGTATTTTCATCAAGCATGGCATAGCTTTTGTTTTTCACTAGGCGCACGACATTACGGTGCTCAATCATCACGCCCTTCGGCTTGCCTGTCGTACCAGAGGTGTAGATCACATACGCAAGATCGGAGGAAGATCCCCCTGTTGTAATCGCAATTGTTCCATCCGTCTGAGCGTCACATTCAGATTTGCTATTGCATCGCTGTTCGTCACTCAAATCGATGACCGGAATGCCAGGTTCAAAAGGCATCTGCTCACGTCGCTGTAACAGTAACAGCCCCGCACTGGAATCCTCCAGTAAATAACGGATACGCTCTTCAGGATAATCAGGATCAATGGGAACGTAAGCCCCTCCGACCTTCAAAATCGCCAGCATACCGACGACCATTTCAATGGAGCGTTCAGCCATAATCCCTACTCGCTGTGTCTCTGGCTCGGACCCGCGCTGTATCCCATGGGAAGCGAGTATGCGTGCCAGACGGTCGGCACGTTCATTCAGCTCGCGGTAGGTAAGCTGCATGTCCGCAAAGGTGATGGCCAGCCGATCTGGTGATTGCGCTACCTGTTCCTCGAACAGCACATGCAGTGCTTGATCTCGTGGATACGGATAGTCTGCTACCGTATCATTGAATCTCTGCACAAGCAGCTCTTTTTCTTGGGCCGAAACCATTTCTATAGCCGAAAGAGCGATATCCGGCTGATTTATAACCGCATTGATAAGCTGCTGCAAATGTTCAGTCAGTCGTTCAATGGTTTCCCGTTTGTACAGCCGAGTTCCGTATTGAAGAGCACAGGAAATTTGTTCTCCATCCTCCACTGCGAACAGACTCAAATCAAATTTGGCCGTCGTTTGCTCACTTGGATAAGATGCCAATTGCAGCCCCGCCAGCTGCTGCTCTTTTTGCTCTATGTTTTGTAGTGCAAACATGGTATCAAATAACGGATTACGGCTTAAATCTCGATCTACGTCCAGCTTCTCCACCAGCTCTTCAAACGGATAATCCTGATGTTCAAAAGCCTTTAACGCGTTTTCCTTGACCTCCAACACATAATCACGGAACGTTTTCCCGCCTTCTGGATAATTACGGATTGCCAGTGTATTCACGAACATCCCGATCAGACTGCCAAGATCCGCATGGGGCCGCCCTGCAATTGGCGAACCGACAATAATATCCTCTTGCCCGCTATAGTGGCTAAGCAAAGCCGAATAGGCAGCCAACAGCACCATATATAATGTCGATTCCGTCTGCACCGCAATGCTTTTTAAGCCTTCGCTTTGTCGTTGGTCAAGCGTAAATTCCAGCACATCTCCTTCAAAGCTTCTCACCGCTGGGCGTGGATAATCAGTCGGTAGATCAAGCACAGGTAGCTCTCCTGCGAAGGTATTGAGCCAGTAGTTTTCCTGTTCCCGGTAGCGTTCACTTTGCTGCTGCTTCTGTTGCCAAGCGGCGTAGTCTTTATACTGAATGCGTAGCGATGGCAGCGTGTCGCCTGCATATAAATGAATAAAGTCCTGAATTAGTACATTTATAGAGGTGCCGTCCGAAATGATATGATGCATGTCCATGAGCAAAATATGATGCTCTGGGTCTGTTTCAATCAAACCAACTCGGAATAACGGGGCCTGCCCCAGATCGAATGGTTGGACAAAGTTACGTACCAGCTCATCCGTTTCCTTTGGGGCAGCTCCGTGAGCATAGGTCAATTCCATGCAAAAAGGAACCTCGTCATGTACTCGCTGGACAGGTTCACCGTTCATGGTCTCAAAACTTGTGCGCAATGTTTCATGGCGGTCAATAAGCTGACGGAACGCGTTATCCAGTGCCTTGTGATCAAGTGAACCGGTCAGAGTCAGGGCACCAGGTATGTTATAGCTAATTCCCGCTCCATCAAGCTGATTGAGGATATACATCCGTTTTTGAGCTGAAGAAACCGCATAAAATGGCTTATTCTCCGTAACAGGGATGGATTCATAAGTGGTTTGCTCCAGTGCTTCAATAACCTGCGCCAGCTGTTCAATTGTCGGATGCTGGAACAGATCCTTTAGCTGCACATTTTTATGCAATTCCTTATAGATGAGTGATATGACATGTGTCGCCCGCAGGGAATGTCCTCCTGCCTCAAAAAAGTTATCCTTAATCCCAATGCGCTCAAGCTCCAGCACATCTTTCCAGATACTAGCCAGTTGTGCTTGTAATTGATTTTGAGGAGGTACATATTCTGCGCCTGAGCTTACACCTCCCTCTGGTTGTGGCAACGCTCGGCGATCCACCTTGCCATTGGGCGTCAGTGGCAATTGCTCCAGCTGCACAAAATACGACGGTACCATGTAGCCCGGTAGCTCCTGGCTCAAAGCACTACGCAGCTCACTTGTCGCTACTTCCGCATGGGTGACCACATATGCGCAGAGCAGCTTTTGTCCCTGCTCATCTTCATGTGCAATTACAACAGCTTCTCGGACTGCCTCCAGCTTCAACAGCTGTGCTTCCACCTCGCCCAGCTCAATCCGGTAGCCTCGAATCTTCACCTGCGCGTCGATTCGTCCCTTATATTCCAGCGTCCCGTCCGCATTCCAACGCACCAGGTCCCCTGTTCGATAGCAGCGTTCGCCGCCACGGAACGGACTGTCAATGAACTTTTCGGTCGTCAGTTCTGGGCGGTTGCGGTATCCGCGAGCCACCCCGTCACCGCCGACGATCAGTTCTCCCCACGCTCCAACAGGCTGGAGCTGCATCGAACCGTCCACGACATATGCCGTCGAGTTATGGATCGGGCTACCAATGGGCACAGATGCCGATTGAACGCCGGTAATGGCATGTGTGGTGGAAAAGGCCGTATTTTCCGTCGGACCGTAGCCGTTAATGATATGTAGATTCGGATGGGCCTCCAATACCCGCTTAATATGCGGTACGGACAGCACATCACCACCAACCAATAGCTCCCGCATCCCCTCAAATAGTTCCAAATCCTGCTGGGATAGCTGATTAAAGAGTGGTGCGGTCAGCCACATCGTGGTAATGCCGTGATTGCGAACAACTTCCTTGAGCTTGGGCGCGTCCAAAATAACATCCTGACTCACCAGCACCAGCTGTCCACCGTTCAATAACGCACCCCAAATTTCGAAGGTGGACGCGTCAAAGACAACAGACCCTGTCTGCAAAATGCGCGTGTCGGCATTCAAGCGTGCATAATTTGTGTTTGTCACCAAACGCACGACATTACGGTGCTCCACCATAACCCCTTTGGGCTGGCCTGTAGTCCCTGAGGTGTACATAATATAGGCCAAGCGACCAGCTGCGCTCGCTTTCGGTTGTTCTTCAGCTGCATAAGCGTGCTGTATTTGTTTTGCTTGTTCTGATTGCGTAGCTTTGGATTGCATGTTTTCTGGTTGTATGGTTGTCGTAGAAGCAAGTTCGGGACTGGCGGAAATGGAGTAGAACGGATCTAGGCAGTCCACGTATCCCGGATCAGTATTCGTTCCGTGATCATTCGGCAAAATGGGATCGTAACGATCAGCATCATCCGTTCCATAAATTGCAGCATCGCTAAGGTCAAGCACCATTCCCTTAAAATCAATGGGCCGATGTTCCATTCGCTGCACGAGCAGTATGTCCGCACCGGAATCCTTCAGCAAATAGCGTACACGCTCATCCGGGTAATCAGAATCAATGGGTACATATGCTCCACCTGCTTTGAGAATTCCGAGCATACCGACAATCATCTCAATCGAGCGTTCAGCTACAATGCCGACCGTCTGCTCGGTGCGGATTCCCTGCTTACGTAAAGAATGAGCCAGTCGGTTGGCCTTTTCATTCAATTCTGCATAGGTTAGGCTATCTTGCCTACACACTACCGCCACCTGCTGTGGTGCCTGCTTCGCCTGTTTCTCGAACAATTCATGAATAGACGCATGACGTGGATAATCCACATTTGTATCGTTGAAGGTATGGACCAGCTGCTCTACTTCTTGCTCTGACAGCACTTGTGTTGTGGAAATCGCCAACTCTGGCTGCTGCAAAACAATAGTGTACAGCCGCAGAAGCTGCTCAACAAAGTGCTCAATCGTCGTCTCGCTATAACGGTCGCTATTATACTTTACGTTCAGGGAGACCGCTTCATTTTCCCATTGAAACTGGAAATCTAGTTCAGATTGTACGTGATTCAAAAAATCAGAAATATGAATATTTTGCAAGGATACTGTGGTGTGAATAAGAGGCTTTCCATCCTCATTACGTTGAATGTCAAGTAATTCAGAATAGTTCCAAAAAGGAATGTTTTGATGTTCAATAGCTTCGCCGACAGAGGTTTTGATTTGAGACAGCAACGCTTTGAAGGTTGTGCTGGAATCCAGCGTATTTTTCAATAAAAGCAGATGGTTGATCGGCTTTGTAGCACCATTGCTAGACTTGGCTACCGGAATGCCCAACAGCACACGTTCCTCACATGTGTATTTATGCAATAAGCTCTCTACTCCAGCAAGCAGGACCATAAACACGGCCCATGGAGCGCCACCTGTTATAGATGATATTCTTTGGGAAATTTCAGTTGGAAATGTGAGCGTGTACGTATGGGAATTTAAACTCGTTACAGTTGTATTTCTGGACACATGGTTGGTGTATGGTAGGCAGATGATATGATCCTCAGATTCCAGTTTATGGCTCCAGTAATTTTTTTCCTTCTCAAATAAGGCTTTCAATGACATCCCTCCTGCTTCTCGGGGCCTGTTCCCCCGTTGGATGGTGCGTTGTTACGTACATGAGCGTTGTGTCAGAAAAAGAATACTTTGCAGGCAAGGGCAGTCGGACAAGCCGCCGCCCTCTGCACACGCAAAGTGAAATC
>RCUF01000235.1_pt1 | contig 24879 bp, 23 predicted proteins | sample 2166311 | NCBI WGS metagenome assembly RCUF01 (sample SAMN09932608, study PRJNA488358) | compost metagenome | feature: garden; material: soil; isolation source: compost soil in 4-hydroxybenzonitrile-enriched culture | place: Germany: Experimental Botanical Garden Goettingen | collected 2016-01-27
TTTCTACGTCACTTTTGACGCTCATGCTCCAATTTGATCCAGCGCTAGTGCGCTAACAGCAACATCAGCTTTCAGGCCTTTTGGGACAGCCCCTTCTTCACCCAGTCACTATTTTCGCTACTGCATCTCACTGCATCTCGTTTTCAATTCGCTTCATGAACTCTTCAGCGGCGCTATAGCCGAGCTGCTTGAGATACCAGTTGTTCGCCGCTGCCTCGATCAAACCGGCTACGTCGCGTCCCGGCTGAAGCTGGATTTCCATATGCGGTATTTGAACGCCGAGATATTCCGTGAACTGAGGTACTACTTCCAGCTCATTGTTCAGAGAATTTTCTTGCCACGGGGACAACTCAATATCAAGGACAATTCGCGTCTCGTCTTGAAACGCCTTGCGACCATATTGGCGTACGACATTGATCAGTCCGACGCTACGCAGGGCGAGGAACTCGCGCGTGGTCTCATTATGAGTTCCGAGAAGCGTCGATGGACCCAGCTTCTTGAGCACGACAATATCGTCCGCCACAAATCGGTGACCTCTTCTGATGAGCGTATGAGCCGTCTCGCTTTTACCAATTCCTGATTTCCCCCTGAGCAGGATGCCTATGCCGGAGACATTTACGCATACCCCATGGATCGACACCTCCGGCGCCAAAGCCTTCACCAGATAGCTGTCCAGCTTAGTAATAAACTCCGTCGTCGTCTCTGTTGTCCTCAGCAGCGGTATGCCCTCCTGATCGCAGAACAGGGTCAGATACGGAATCTCCTGCTGCCCAGATGTCACAATAAAACATGGCGGGTGATATTTGACAATATTTCCGATATGCAGCTTACGTTCCTCTATAGTAAGCGTCAATAAATAAGTAATCTCCTTACGACCGAGTACTTGCACCCGCTCCATTGGAAAAAAATCAAAGTACCCAACAAACTCCAGACCCGGTCTATGCGTTCGTGGACGGTTAATCACGCGATCCATCCGGTTAGATCCCGCAAGCACTTCCAATCGGAATGCTTCCGTAAGGCTTTTAACAGTGATCGTCTTCATGCGTCTCTCCTCCTGCGACAAGGCGTACCCCGAATACACCTGATATTCAGCACTTCGGTTTTTTCGATATATTCCACGAATGAACGGTACATTCCTGCTAATGAAGGCCAACAGACTACAAGCTCGAATGTTACTTACGATATAGTTCAGCCTATCAGACTATTGGCAAAATAATATAATTCTGATTAATTGGTAAATTTTTGATTATTCATTAGATCCAGCTATGTTATATTTAAGAAAATAAATCTACTACTTTGAGATCAAAACTCATGGTAAAGGAGACGTTATGAAAAAAATAATCTACTTAACGCTTATGGGGTGCCTGACTACCTTTGTCGGCCTTTTCTTTTCCGCTCCCATAACTTCCGCTGCTGCTCCCGTTTCTTACACTCTCTATATAGAGGGCAAAGTTTCATCGGCAAAATTTCCAACCGTTGTGGAAAAGAACACCACTCTAATTCCGATGAAATCGGTTCTATCAGAACTAAATTATACCACGACTGTCGATAACCAAACGAAGGCAATTACGGCGAAAAACTCGGCAGGCTCCTTTATAACCGTGAAGATAGGAAGCAAAAAGGCAAAAATCAATGGAGCCGAGGTTCTTCTATCCGCATCGGTCAAGACGATGAACGGAACTACATACATACCTTTATCAGCAGTACAGAAATTAACCGGAAAATCCATCGGATCGGATGCTTCTCAGGGTATCGCCTGGATCGGGGAAAAGCCCACAACTGCTTTCATACCGCTATGGGGAGTAACCCCGGACAACATAAAGTCAATTTCTGGTGAGCAGCTGCTTACCCTTGAGGAAAAACATGGGGATATCCATTTCCTTGTATACGAAACGCCCGGGGTGCCCGAAGCTCCCGAAGAACTATATATATTTTACAAAAATAAACTTGCTAAAATGATATTTTTGCCAGACATCTCCGGATTTAATGAAGCTGGATTGCTTGGTATCTATCACGGAATGTATGATAGTTTAACCCAATCTTACGGGAAGCCAATCGAAGGCTATATACCCCCCAATGACAATCCACTAGATCAATATCTTACGCTTTTTGCTGATCAAGGTTACTTATCTGGCAAGTGGCAGGCGGGGAGTACTACAGTCTCTCTTTTACTAAAAGCGACGGACACCGGATATACCATTAGCATGCAATATGTGAATGCGTCGGTAGAAGCAGAACTTGATGCTGCCTTAGATGCACTTAAATAAAATCGTTAAAATGAGCAATAAAGAAGGGGCCGGCATACTACCGACTCCTTCTTTTTATTTAATAACTAGATACCAACACATCTATAAGAGTTCAGGATACCCGGTGCTGCACGAACCGCGATGACCCACTTACAGTTAGTCCGTATGGGCAACGGCACTGATTTCAATCAGCTGTTCAGGGAAAGCCAGGTGTGTCACTCCAATGAGACTGCCGGCGGGCCTGTGTTGTCCCATGTATTCCTTAAACAGCCGGATGCACGGCTCAGCATGCCCTTGCGCATTTGTCAGATAGATCTCCACATAAGCGAGATTCGTTCTCGTGACACCAAATCCCTCCAGAACGCGATCGAGATTTTCCAGCGTCTGCCGGGTCTGCGTCTCGATATCCCCCTCACCAATGAACGCACCCAGCGTATCGTGAGAAAATTGTCCCGAAACGTAGATAGTGCCGTTCACACTGTAACCCTGGGTAATGCCGTGATCCCAAAGACCATGATCGTAGGTTTTAACACTAGTCATTTTATGCTCTCCTTTAGTTCAAAGTAAGGTTAGTATAAAATGAACGTAAATAAAACATAAGTACGCACTTTATTGATAGATACTACCAGAAAGGATAGTGTAAACATGGGTATGGCTGATTACAAAGGCAAGGTTAAAAAAATTCAGGATACACCTTTCGGATATACGCTTTCAATTATTGGAGGCAAATGGAAAATGGTTATTATTTACCTCCTGGCAGAAAATGAGCCAGTTCGTTTTAATGATCTGAAAAGACAGATAGGAACTATTACTTATAAAACATTAAGTTCACAGCTCAAGGAATTGGAAGCAGATGCTATGGTAATCCGCAAAGAATATCCTCAAATTCCACCAAAAGTCGAGTACAGTCTAACAGATAAAGCGAAAACACTGTTACCCGTTTTGGAGGAGTTATGTGAGTGGGGAGCAAAAAATCAAAATAATTGAATCCAGTACCAAAAAACTCTTTGCATTTTAAGTTATTAACCATGCCCCAGCACCATATATTTATGCGAGAAAGGGCGTGATTAAATGTACCATATGCCGGTGCGGCAGGATCCAAACTTTTGGTGGGCCAATGCCAACTTTATATTAACCCCTCCCTTTACAGGAGAGACGCAAGCAGATGGCTTTCACTTAAAGGGCAATTTGACATATAGCGGCGGCTCGTTAATTAATCGACAATTTGGAGTAGCATCTCGATATGAGCTCCACTCCAATCGGATTCCACGACCAGATCGTGGACCTTGGCGTTCAGCACCCCATGTCGAGATTACAGGCAGAGTCATTGGATCTACAACTGCTGGGGATATTTTCAGCGGAGACCAATGGAGTAAATGCTGGATGCACAGAAGACAAACTCTTTACCAATTCGTTTTCGCGCCGCCTGGGACTGATAATAGGAGAATTATCGGTGAAAACCGTGAGATTCAGGAGCTTATCTTTTTAGAAGGCTCAAGCAAATATAAGGATTTCGTACTTCCTGGTTTTCAGAATATGCCTGTGGTGATTCTCAACCAAAACTCCATTTTCCCTGGGCTTAGTGTCTGGGCAGAACTAGAGATACTCTTCCATGTACAGCTAGAAGGGGGCAGCACTCTATGGTTAAACCCCGATGTCTTAATCCGCATGTTCCAGTGGCCATTAGAGCCAATCTAGGAATTTCATTTCATGTTCATCTCCTTAAATGCTCTGTATAAAAAAAGACTCACTCCACCTTCTATCAATGGAATGAGCCTTTTAATAACGCCTACTCAGAAAACGGAATATAGCTTACTACGTTCGAGCGGATATTATCGCCCAACGTTGGATCATTAGCCACAATGACCGTATAAAGTCCGGTACTTGAAGTAAACGAACCTGGGATACTTACCGTACTGTTTGCCTGATCATAAGTTCCGAGCTCGCCCTGATTAATAATATAATCAGCAGAAGGTGGATTCACGCCTGCAAACTGATCTGTTGTTAAGTAATAGAATAAGTAATCACTTCCGATATAATCCGGTGAGACCGTAATCGAATTGGGATTCACGACAGGCGTGCCAATGCTCGTGAACGTGTCGATGATCGAATCCGTCCGATAGAAAGTGAATCCCGCAACTTGACTATCCAGTATGCCATTAGATCCAACTATGTAGAAACAATAGGTCTTACTAGAAAGCAAGTTCGCTGGAATGCTGTTATTGGAGCCTTCTAAGTTCATATCAATCATTCCATACTGAAATGCTGGTCCTCCCGTTGCATCTTGGCCGGATTTTACCTGCGCAGCGCTTGGAGAAATGGAAGGGTTGAACTCGGTAAGAACGTAATATAGCGTATCATACCCATCGGAGTTTACACTTACTTCAATCGTGTCGCCAGAGTATCCCTCGCTCCTCTTTGTACCCTCAGCGTTAAAAGTAATCACAGGTCCGATCTGCTGCTCAGCCAACGTCTGAAAAGGTACTATGGAGATGGCAGATGTCTTGTTGCTGGCAAACTCATAAGCATATAACACATAAGAGGTTCCGGCGCTCAATCCGCTCAATTCCAAATTTCCCCTCGTTCCATCTAATTCCACCGAACCGTAGACGACAGCATTCGTCCCTAACTTAATATTATCCAAGCTTGGAGTTGCCAAACCGGACGGCAGCACGGAGTAATACACAACCCCTGTGACCGATCCCGTTACCGGATAAGAAGCTGTCGTATGCGTGATGCTTCCGTTCGCGACATCGATCGTCAGAGTCACAACAGGCTCAGGATCAGGTGTAGGCGTAGTTGGTGAAGATGGTGAAGATGGTGAAGATGGTGAAGATGATGAAGATGGCGAAGATGTTGATGGTGCTGGCGTAACCACTGGCGGCGTAACCGGAGGTTCAGTTACCTTCACCGGTATTGGTTTACTCTCCTCATTTTTTACCTCGTTGCCCAATAATGTCTTCAAGTCCTTTACAACGATAACCGGTTTCTTGGATGTATCGAGCTTAAAGCCTTGGCGCAGCTTGATAATGATCGTCTTCTTGTCTTCGGACAGTTCATAACTGTCCAGCTTCAGATCAAGCGGTACACCGTTAATCGTAATCTTGGACAAATCCACGGAGTCCGCGGCAATCCCTACCGTCAGCGTCAACTCCAGCTTGTTCCCCGCCAAGAAATCCGCTCCTGACACCTCAAGGGGCTGAGTAGCCTCGAACGTTTTGGCGCTTTCATAGGCCCCCGATGCAAGCAGCTCACGGCTTGCTTCTTTTTTACCGCCGAATGTACCATCCAAAGAATTCCCTAGCAGCTTTTGCTGGAGTGCCAGCTGGACATAACCTTTCGCCCAGTCGGAGACAGTACTATCGCTAATACCTGGCGTCGACTGCGCTTCCGCATTCAGCCCTAATCCTCGAACGAGAAATGCAGCTAGTTGCTCCTTGGTTACATTACCCGAAGGATCGAATTTTCCAGAGCCCACACCGTCCGTTATTCCCGCTCGCTTGACCGCCTCGATATAAGGCAATGCATAGCCGTTTCCAGGATCATCTGCCTTTACATCACTGAAAGAAGATGTCTTTAGACTTTGGTCGACGTTCAGGCCAAAAATCAGCGCGGCTACCTTCGCGAATTGAGCTCGATTCATTTCTTCTTTCAACCCAAAACTAGTATCTGAGACTCCGTTGAAGATACCCGCCTGGATCATTGCATCGAACTTTGCCTTCGTAGCTGCGTCCAAATCCTTTAAATCGCTGAAATCAGCCGAAGTCTTCGCCTCGCTCACGCCGGCACCAATCGAGGTTGCGGACGTCAAACCGAGGGTCAGCGCGGTAAACCAAATAAAAAATTTCTTGTTCATGATCTGCCCCAACCTACCTTTCCAAAATAAAAATCTTCAATTCTTAAAAACTTATTATTTTTATTTTAATAAAAAATTTTAACCGAATCTTAATGAAATCTTAATGGAATGTCAAAATAAACCCTCGACATAACTCATCATTATTCAATATTCTACTCATATAGTATTCTTTTAAGAGATTCATATTTTGGAGAAGAAGGGTGGTTTGTGGATGGATCGAATTCTACTTATCGATGACGAACCCGAGATTCGTACGTTAATCCGTATCCATATGGAACGGGCAGGCTTTCAAATTATCGAAGCCGACTCAGGACGACAAGCAATTGAACGGATGAATGAGCAGCATTTTGAGCTTATGATATTGGACTTGATGATGGATGACGGAAATGGCTTTGATGTGCTTCGTTATTTGCATGAAAAAAGCCTGGAAACGATCGTAATCGCTCTTAGCGCCAGAAGAGAAGTGCAGGACAAAATTACTACTCTCGGTTTGGGAGCAGTTGATTATGTGACAAAGCCATTTAGTCCGTTGGAGCTGCTTGCTCGGGTTCAAGCTCAGCTAAGAAGGCAGCGGCCAAAATCGACCCATCAATCTGAAGTCATACGATTAAACAAGCTGGTTCTGGATGTAGATAATTTAGTTTTACATAATGACAGGAATAATCCTCATGAATTAACTCCGGTTGAATGCGAGCTTCTGAAATTGTTTATGCAAAATCCTGATCGTGTTCTGACCAAAAGAGAAATATACAGACAGATTTGGCAGCATGAAAACTATGATGACAATAACTTGAGCGTATTTATTAGCCGCCTCCGCAAAATACTCGAAAGCCTCTCTGGTTCTCAGCATACCCTGCATACCGTTCGTGGCGTCGGATATCGTTTTTCGGGAGATAAATGATGAAAAATCGTACTAAACTATGGATCATCATGCTGACAAGCATCGTCTTCAGTTTGATTTTGTTTATTTGGCTTACAACAATTTCGGGGAATATTTGGAACAAAGGTTACGATCTAAATACGCTGAATGCAATCTCACAGGAAATGCTGAAAGCAATTGAACAACAAAATACATACGACAAGGATAAAATCCAGCCGATCTTGGATCAAGCTCATCATAAACATCCAGATCTTCGATTTGAATGGCTTGCTTCAGATGGGTCCATGCTCTATGATACTTCCGGCGAGATACAAAGCTACGACTTCAAGCAATTAGCGGATCGCTTTATAAATTTGCCCAACAACCTTTGGGACGTAAATAAACCTATTACGCTCGCCTATTCAACGAGCAAAAATGGACAGCCTTATTACTTATTTCTGAGTTTATCTAGCGATGCGATGAAACAAGGGCAGGTGTATTTCTTTGTGCGTACAATCAAAGCACTATATTCCTGGGCTCTGCCATTGCTGTTGTCTTTTTTAGTACCTTATATGTTGTCCCTGTTGTTCTTCTCCTCGGTCAATCGGCGTATTGGCAAGCTCAACCAAGCCCTCAATCTGGTTAATATCCGAAGCGATGTAGTTGTACTCGAGGATAAGTCGAAGGATGAAATCGGCCAGCTTACCCGACATTACAATTCGATGGCGCAGCGGATTCGAAGCCAAGCGGATGAAATCGAGCAATTTGAAAACGGGCGCAAGCTGCTGCTTTCCAATCTATCACATGATTTGCGAACACCGCTTACAATGATCCTGGGCTACGCCGAAACTATACATACTAGCTCCTACAATAACGAAAACGAACTGAAGACCAGCGCAAAAATCATTTTGCAGCGATCCCGTTATATGGACAAACTGCTGGATCAATTGTTGGACATCGCACGACTGGATGCAAATGCACTTGAAGTCCATCTCGCTGCGCATAACTTATCCGAAATGATGCGAAAAATTGTCGCCGAATACATGTTGTTTTTAGATGAGCAAAGCTTTTCAATTGAAGTGGACATCCCCGATGAGGATATTCACGTGTTGATCGATGCGCCTCTTATTGAACGTGCTATACGCAATTTATTGGACAATGCAATCCGCTATGGAAAAGACGGGCATTTCCTTGGAATAGGCCTCGTTGAAGAAGGTGACTATGTGTGCATAACCATTAAGGATAAAGGCAGAGGAATTGCTCCTGAGGATCACGAGCTCATTTTTGAACGATTTTATCGCGTTGACGGAGGAAGAAGTGGCGAGGGGCTCGGTATCGGGCTTTCGATTGTCAAGGAAATCGTTGAATCGCATCAAGGCCATATTCGCTTGATAAGTACTCCCCATGTAAAAACCTTGTTCATGGTAAGACTCCCCAAAAATCAATAAAGCTAACAAAATGGTGATGAAAGGTGATCCCAGAAGTGATATGCTCCCTACTATGGTAAGCGGATGAAGTAATAAAATCTGGCTGCTGTAGGGGGCTATCATTTTCCGGTATATTCAGAAATTATTCAATTTTGTACGTTAATTCGTAGCTTCCCTTGGTATTATTGCCCGTAATTTCAAGCCTGTAAATCCCATCCTTGTCTACTCCAATCTTCTCATTTCCTGACTTGTTGGTACTCAGATCCTTGAGCAGTTGATTGTCTGGATCATAAAGCTTTATCGTCAATTCTCCCTTTTGCACCTCGGACTGATAGTCAATAGCAAGCGTTTGGCCGTTCTTCAGGCTAACCTTTTTCTCATCCGTGCCGGTAAACAGCTTATATGAAGCCTCAATCTTGTTTTTAGTGCTGGAGCTGGAGCCCATAAACACTATTCTTTCATTGCAAGCAGCCAGCAACGTTACAATTAATAGCACCAAAATCCCCAGAAAGGTCCATTTCCTCTTCATCCCTTTTAACACTCCTTAAGATTGGATTAACTTACTGCAATAAGGATATTAAGAGCAGAATAGACAAACCTCATGTATTGATCATACTCTTATCATGGGGATTTTTTCGCTTTTTGCTTCCAATCGAATACAGTATAAATAATAGAACAAACCATAGAGGAGTAAACAATAAAGCCGGACGAGTCTCAGCAGCGATCAGCATGATGATGAGAATTACCGCAAATAAAATTAAGACCGCATAATTAATAGCCGGCGTGAACGGTGCTTTAAATTTGGATTTAGCCTGTAATTCCGGCTGGGTCTTCTTATACTTGATATGGCATACGAGAATAACGCCCCAAACCCAAATAAAACAAATGGCACTTATGGTTGTGACAATTCCAAAAGCCTGTCCCGGAATGAGCTTACTCAAAAGAGCCCCCACGGATATGACCAGCGTAGAAATGAATAGCGAGTTGCCTGGTACATGGTTTTTATTCAATTTTCCAAAATGAGAGGACGCCTGTCTGTTCTTGCTCAAATTATAAAGAATCCGGCTTGTTGAGAACATCCCGCTGTTGCAAGCGGAAGCAGCTGAAGTTAATACGACGAAATTAATAATCCCTGCAGCAATCGGAATCCCTACTAAAGTAAATGTTTTTACAAAAGGACTTTCCGACGGATTGAGCTGAGTCCATGGATTAATGCATAACAGTACAAAAAGCGCTCCAACATAAAAGAATAGAATTCGTAGCGGAATTTTATTGATAGCTGATGGAATATTTTTTTCCGGATTGGATGTTTCCGCTGCCGATACGCCTACTAATTCCACACCGACATAAGCGAATACAACCATTTGAAAAGAAAATAAAAAACCTGAAAAACCGTTCGGAAATATTCCCCCATGCTCCCAAAGGTTTCGTATCGTCACCGATCCTGCATCTGTCTTAAATCCAATGACCAGCAAAATGAGTCCAATACCGATTAAAGCGAGAATCGTGATTACTTTGATTAAAGCAAACCAGAATTCCAGTTCTCCAAAATTTTTTACAGTTAATAGATTGAGTCCTAACAAAATGATCAGGCAAATGATGGCCGGTACCCACTGCGGGATATCAAACCAATATTGTACATATACGCCAACAGCAATAACATCAGCCATAGCCGTCATGATCCAGCAAAACCAATACGTCCAACCGGTGATGAACGCGGCCCGAGGCCCGAGATAGTCTTCGGCAATATCCGTAAACGATTGATAACCCGCTTTAGACAGCAGCAGTTCTCCCAGCGCTCTCATCACGAAAAATACGGCGATACCCACGATTAGATACGTAATCATGATGGATGGACCTGCCTGCTGGATCGCTTTCCCCGAACCTAAAAATAATCCTGTACCAATAGTGCCGCCAATAGCGATAAGCTGAACATGCCGATTGGCCAGTCCCCTCTTTAATTCTGGTTGTGCCATACCTAGTTCCCCCTTAATGTATACTTTACTTTGGTGCAAACAAAAAGGAGATTGGATGTCATCCAATCTCCCGGTTCATAAGAATATTAAATAATCTTTGCCCTGCTAATGGCGATCAGCACGACAAATACATATTCAGTACTCTTCTGTCCTTTTGCCTGAGATTGTGAACCCTTCGGCGCCGCGGAATTCCCGCGGTCTCTCCAGAAGCTGCTCCTGCTATAGTGTGATCCATAGCAATCATAGCTTGCGAATTATGAAATTATAAGCGGTGTTGTTACTGTTCTGATATTTTAACATATTACTTGCGATGTGATAATTTAATCAGTGATAAAAGTCTCTATGCCAAAAAATTCCTTGCATGGCTACCCATAATCCACAATCATGATGTTTTCGCTATTTTCCTTATTTCCTGAAATCAATGAACAAGATAAAATATATTTCAAAGCTTCCACGACGCTAAGGTCGAATACGCTACGCATTATAGCTTTTATCCAATTTGCAAAAAGGAAGGATTTACTCAATGATCTTTGTTATTCTCCTGTTTATCAGTGCCGTCATCTATTTCCTTTTGATCTTTCCGACTCAATGGCTAAAGGTGGAACGTGTCCGCTGCTCTTGTGGGATTGGAGCCCGAGTTCTTCAAATTAGCGACCTGCATGTGGAGAAACTCCGTATCAGTCCGAAAAGATTGACCCGTTTGATTAAAAATGAAGCTCCAGATTATATTTTTCTCACTGGAGACTTTACTCAAAAATCCCGACATTTATCCAAGGTGCAGCGATATGCTCACGCGATTGTCAAGCCCGGCGTTCCTGTTTTTGCCGTATTGGGGAATCATGATCATCGCCTAAACCTCACTGATTTTAATCAGCTTATCCGAATCCTTGAAAGCGCGGGTATAAAAGTCCTTATCAATCAGTCTACATTTGTTGATAACTTTCAAATTGTTGGTATCGATGATTTTGGCAGCAAAAAAAGCAGGGTTGATAAAGCATTCGCAAACATCGATCCAAGCAAACCGATCCTTGTTCTCACTCATAACCCCAATCTTGTGTTTTCTATTAAACACAAGTATACCTACCTGATGGCCGGCCATTTCCACGGTATGCAGTTCAACGTGCCGTTTTTGTTCCAATTCATAAATAAAGGCAAGCTGGCAGCCGAAGGTATTTATAAGGGAATGCATTCAGGAACCTATGGCAAATTCTACATCTCTAAAGGGATCGGACAGTCCGGTATAAATGCGCGATTTCTTATTCGCAGTGAAGTTACTTTGCATGAACTCTATTGATTGGTCAAAATTCATTACGCTAACCAACTCGAATTGCGAACAAAAAAAGCTGCAGCCTACTCTTATTTACCACATAGAGTAAGACTGCAGCAAGAATACTCACCGCTGATAATAAAATCAACCCAAGCCTGCTGGGATAGCCAGATTCACGAATCACTCTCTTCCTGGTACGTCAAGTCCCCATCCGGTGGGTAGGTCATGATATGCTTTCAACTCATTGCTTTCTCGCTTTACGGCTTACGGAATCCGTGAGCAAGTTCTCGATCTGCTGTAAAAAGTCTGTAATATTGCAGATTATGGTAGACCTCTTGCTTAACCTCAGATTCAGCTTTTCCAGCTTATTCCCCAGTGAGGCCACAAGCTCGGCCACGGAGCCAACGCCTGATGAAGCGCTATTGATCTCCGAGCTCGTATGTTCAATTCCCGTAATAATATGACCGCTGAAGTTCTTAACTTCTACTGTGCATTCCGTAACTTTTTTAAAATCCTGCTGCACATTTTTAGCGTATTGATAATTATCTTGAATGGTGCGTGTTGTTTGCTGAATACTGCCTTTAAGCGAATCAATGCTGTGATAGAGCGCTTTGACGCTGTCGTCAATGCCATTAACCAGTTTAGCAGTGGAATTGGATAACTTTCTTATTTCTTCTGCTACAACTGCGAATCCTTTACCCGCATCCCCTGCACGCGCGGCCTCTATGGAAGCATTTAGCGCCAGCAGGTTCGTGCTACTTGCAATCTCGGTAATGCCCGCAGACATATTCTTGATTTGCTTGAAGTCATCCTCCAGGATCTGGAATGCATCCGTAATAGAATGAAGTTCCTCGCATGTACCGTCCAGCTTTTCGGACAAGATAACTATTTTATCATCTGCTCTCCCTACAGCAGTTTCGGTTTGATTCATGACGCCATCGATTTCCTGAGCATACTGCCTGAATTGATTGAAGTTAGCATCCAAATTTGTCATCATATCCTGAACGACGTTAATCTGGGAGTACGTGGTCCCGATGTCCTGAATGGATTGAGTCACAATGACCTCTTCATTCATAAACTGGCCAAGCTTCTTCTCGATGTGCATAATGCCATATAACACTTCTTCGTCGCAAACAAACGCTGTATCGGCACTCTGCTTCTCTACAGGCTCTAATGCAACCGTCAATTGGTCTGTTCCACCAGTTTTATATGTTGATTTAAACCATTTCATATGAATACCCGCCTCACTATTCGAATACAGCTAAGACCATTGTTTGGTTAAAATGCTGCTGCTCCAGTTGCTCTCCGTATCCGGCAAATCCAATATAATTCCCCAAGGCAGCACTCATTTCCTTTGCGAAATCGTTCAAATATCCATCCCCCTCAAACAGCATGGATCTGGCCAGACAATTCACCATTATTCCTAGAGAAGGCCGAGGGATGTCTTTTTTGACCGTTGCAATGGTAGTATGTATAACCGTCTTATAGTCATCCGGCTCCAAAAGCACCATATGTGAATTATTGTATACCTTGGCATGATAGGACATTCCCTGATTTGCAGTAACCATTTGGTTTGCGGTGATATACATCTCATTTCCGATGATTCTGCCCATTGGATAGCTGTCCAAGTATTTCGGCAATCCCTCCACTGTGGTATTTAGCGCCTCTGCTACTACTCTGGCTGCCGGTCGATTATCGTATTCATGAACGATCCGATTTCGTTCATCAACCTTCGTTGCCGTAAAGTGATGTGCAGTCGGTTTATAAATATTTTCCCGATAAAGTCGAATACGTCCGCCAAGATTCTTGATGAAGACAAAAGCACAGGCATTTTTGTATATGACTCCATTTAAAGCAATCATCGTTCTTTCTGCTTTTCCATAGTCTCCGGCTGATCCGCCGAACAAGGGGATTTCCTTCTCTTCAAGAACAGAATTTATCGTAGACAGAACTAATTCCTCGCAGCTCATTAACGCGGTTGAAATCTCGAAGCATACGGTATTCTTCGTATCATCGAAATTTTGCAAACATTGTTTAATTCGATCAACATATTTAAGAGGAAACCGATTCGCATCCTCCAAAACGTCGGCATAGCACTCAATACCCTCTTCGATTCCCATGACAAGCAGGCTGTCCTTATAAGCCCCATCCTTACAAAAGCCGGCAAAGGTAGTGGACCCGAGAATGATGCTGTCCTTAAACCGAGCTTTGATTTCTTCGTTATACTTTTCAAAATGCTCCACATCAGAGAAAAACAATAGAAGCCTTGGTGATGAGAGTCCAACCGTAGCTTCCTCTACGGCTTCCTTGATGTCATGCTTCGAGCTTTTACCTACAGAATACTTCAATAATAACACCCTCTAGTCGAAATATAGCTCTGGATTGATACTTAAGCATATTAATATTAATTATAAAGTTCCTTTCTTTCCCTTACAATTAGGAATCAAATAAAATTGTGAAACTTTTCCCTTTGTCGCAGTGCGCAAGATCGCGACGCAAATCAATACGGCGGATGCTGGCGCTCAGTCACTCCGAATGAATAACATGAATCGGATCGGATTACTTTGCCGGCGTTTTGAGCGGCAATGCGACAATGACGGTCGTACCCCGCCCGGGCTCGCTTTCCACCCGGATGTCGCCTTGATGAAGAGATACGATCTGTTTAACGATGGCGAGTCCCATACCGCTGCCGCCATATTTTCGACTGTGGGAACGATCGGCTTTAAAAAACCGCTCGAAGATACGCTTCTGGTCCTCGGGGGAGATACCGATGCCAGTATCGGATATTCGGACTATCACGCTTTTAATATCTTGTTTAATGGCGACGTTAACCACGCCGCCGTCCGGGGAAAATTTGATGCTGTTGCCGATGATGTTCGTCCATACCTGGTTCAACAGATCATGATCGGCCATTACGCGAATTGCATTCAAATGGAGTTCGAAAGTGATGTTGCGGGCCGACCATTGCGGCTGGATCGCAACGATGACCCGTCTGATCTGCTCATCAAGATTGAACGCAACCAACTGCAGCTGCTGCGACTGCGATTCAAGCAAACTCAGCTTTAACAGGCTATCGCTCATCTTGGACATCCGGTCCGCTTCAGCTATGATAATATCGAGATAACGGCTTCGTTCGTTATCCGCGATATTGACTTGCTTGAGCGCTAGCGCATAACCGGATATCGAGGTGAGCGGCGACTGAATTTCGTGAGATACATTTGATACAAAATCCCTGCGCATTTGCTCAAGCTGCTGCAAATCGTGCATCATATCTTCGAAGCTTCGAGCCAAAGTCCCTAGCTCGCCTTTTTGCCTAATGTTTAGTTTGACGTTAAAATCTCCGCCTGCTACACGCCTGGTCGCTCTTGTCAGTTTTTTAATCGGCTTGACCAGGAATATGGCGGCAATCAGGGTGAATAGACTCCCCGTCACCAACGCAACGATCGCGAAATTCAAAATCCACGTAGTGATAAAAGGGGCCGACGGCGGGCTGACCGGTTCTACAAACATGGCTCTTGTACCCGTTTCTGTTGTAAACGGCAATCCCAAGAGGGTAGTGGAAACGCCGCTCGGATTGACTTGAACAATTTCTCCACCCAGTACTTTGTTCACCTGTTCCATAGTGACAACGGCCGGATCGTGCCCTTTAATCACGCCGTAAGACTGAACCTGTCCGGTTTCGTCATAAATATGCACATGATAAGAATTGAGCTGATTCATGCCGCTTACGAATGCCTCCGCCTCATCCAACGGAAGCGTTTCGTAAATCCGTGCGATGTCCTGGCCGAAGGAAAGCAAAGGAATTCGCAAATTTTCGTTCAATTGATCTTTAAATACCCAAGTTGCCGCGAAAAAGGAAATGGCCGTTCCCCCGATTACGGAGACTAGAAAGATCAGGACGACTCGCGTATATAAGGATCTGATCATTCGCCAACCTCAAGCCGGTAACCAAGCCCGCGCACCGTCTCGATACGAAAATCGGGCGTAGCCGCGAACCGTTCGCGAAGGCGCTTAATATGCACGTCTATCGTCCGGTTATCTCCGGCGTAATCCATTCCCCAAATCTGATCGATCAACTGCTCGCGCGTATAGACTTGTCCGGGTGTTCCGGCGAGCTTATACAGCAATTCAAACTCCTTGAGCGGCAAAGTGAGCGACTCTGCCCCTCTCGTCACCTTGTAGGTCTGCCGGTCAAGGATGACATTGCCGAATTGAATCGTTTGCGTGGAGCCAATCCGGTATCGTTTCAGCAATGACTTGACACGGGCCGTCAACTCCAACGGATCGAACGGTTTCGTTAAATAATCATCGGTCCCGAGTTCGAACCCCTTCACTTTCTCCCATGTTTCGCCTCTGGCAGTCAGCATAAGCAACGGAAGATCGGGATTAGCTCTCCTGAGCTCCTTGCATAACGTCCAGCCATCCATCACCGGCATCATGATATCGAGCACGACCAGATCGACTTGCGTTGAAGCGAAGACGGCGAGCGCTTCCTTGCCGTCCGCGGCTTCCGCTGTCGTGAATCCGTCGTTGCGGAGAAATAAACAGACAAGTTCGCGAATGTTCGCATCGTCGTCAGCAACCAGTATAGTAGGCATCTCTACCCTCTTTTCCATATAAAATAGTAGCCATCCAACGTTGCCATTCAAGCATGCACCTCATTTGTATGGTCTAAGGATCGTAACCAAAAATACATTCCCATGCCTAGTAAGGTCACCAACCCGCCTATGAATTGAAATATGGAGATCGTTTCTCCCAATAATAGATAGGCAAGAATGATTGCCAAAACAGGCTCTCCGATAATACCTACGGAAACAGTAGTCGCGCCTATAGATTTTAACAGCAGATTAAAAATATATTGCCCGAAAATAGTCGGGATTACTGCAAGCAAAAAGAAATACGTCCAGTCCGAAGAGTCATATCCTATTAAAGGGATATTATTTAACAGACTATAAGCTAGCATGACGCTCCCGCCAATAAAAAAGACGATAACGCTGTATACATTTGCATCGATTTTGCGACTTGCTTTCTGTCCCGCTAACATATAGGCCGAAACCAAGATCGTTCCTAATAAAGATAATCCATCTCCTATTAACGCTTCTCTCGAAACCCCGATGTCTCCCCAAGCTATAATAATTGAACCTAGAAGAGCAGCAAGCAAACAAAGAACGGTTAATATGCCGGTTCGTTCTCTAAACATAAAGTATGAACCAACCATTACAAATAAAGGCTGTATCGATAAGATAACCATGGAGCTCGCAACTGAAGTATATACTAAAGATTCCATCCAACATAAGAAGTGCAACCCGAGAAATAGGCCGGCTAAAAAAACGGTACTCCAATCCTTTTTGTTCATCTCTGAGGTCCGGAGCGTCTTCCAGGGTACAAAAGGAAGCATAAGGATTACTGATATATACAATCTGTACATCCCTGCCACAGAGGTTGGTGTATCCGATGATTTTATCATGATGGATGAGACGGAAACAGACAATATGCTGACAAAAAGCAAAATATACGGATGAAACCGTAACGACGATGGATTTATTTTCACGTGTACGCCTCCAAGAGGTCTTATCCAATCGTCTGTGCACAGGATTGTAATGATAAGCCGAAAAGTCTGATATAATAATATCACCATTGTTGTTTCGTTTGTGTAACTATATCCTTCATTTATATAGAAATATCGTCATCAGAAAGGACCTCGCTAAAATGGAAAAACAATTGCACGAGACCATTTTATATCCCGATATTTCATTTCCATACATCATGTACACCCATACTATTCATAGAAGTATTCCTGAGGGTAGAGGATTTAACGATTTGCATTGGCACGAGGAACTACAAATCACTTTGGTTACTAAAGGAAAACTGGTTATACAAGTTAACGGGATTGATCATGAATTAGAAACAGGTCAGGCTATTTTAATTAACAAGGGCGTCCTTCATGTTACTACGGGCCTGACACATAACGGTCAATATGTCAGTTTTAATTTTCCCGAGAAGCTGCTGGCCTTCTATGCAGATAGTGCCATGGAAAAAAATTATGTACTGCCTTATACAAACTCTTCCTTAGTGTCACTAGTAATCAGGGGAGAAATTGAATGGGAAAGTCAAGTACTGGAAATGCTCCGGGATATGAAGAAGAAATTTGACATGAAAAAGAACTGGGGATGGGAATATGAGGTTTCTATCAAAACCGTGCAATTATGGTTCATCATAATTTCCAACATTCCGCTTTCGTCCGAGGAAGCACCTAAATATTTAAAGTTGCAGCAAGAAAGACTTCAATTAATGCTCAGCTTCATCCATCAGAACTACTCAAATCATATTACACTCCAAGAGATTGCCAATGTAGCGCATCTAAGTGTTTCGGAATGCACTCGGAGTTTCAAGAAAACCATTCATATGACCCCTTACGATTACTTGATTAAGTACCGGATCAAGAAAAGCAGCGAGTTATTAATTTCAACGGATTATACTATAACCGAAATAGCCCACAGAGTGGGCTTCAATCATGTGAATCACTTTATTCAATCTTTTAAAAAACATCATGAAAAAACACCTAAAGACTTCCGGAAATTTCGACACGAAATACAGGAATAAATATTCCAGTAAATAAAACGGAGACGATTTTTTGAAGCAGGATTTTAAAATTACCGCCAACAAATCCCGGTTATCCTGTCTAGCTTAATATGTCTCAATCTTCCTTCTTCAGAAAACGAAGTGTGAGTTCGTTCACGATGTCCGCATGCTCCATTGTTAAGGAATGGCTCGCTCCAGCGATTAAATGGGTCTCCAGATCGGGGATCATGTTTTGGGCGTTTGCTATCGCCTTCCTGGCTGGGTATATGACCTCTTTGTCTCCGATAAGGAGCAATGTAGGAGCCTGAAAGCTGCTGAATTCCTCTCTGGAGAATACGGAGGGCATCACCTGCAAAAGAGGTTTGGCATAGCGATAACCTGCAATGACCTGAGAGCGAAATACAGGATGTAATGACTCTCCTTTGCCTGAGAACCATCTAAACGCTTTGTCGATCCATTTCTCTGTATGAAACAATAATGCAGGGTAAATCTTTGTAAAAAATTTTAAACTTATTTTATGAAAAGTACCTGCAGGCGCATAAAGCATCAGCTTCGACAATCGCTCCGGATAGGCAAGTGCAAAATTCAAAGATAGGAATCCGCCCATTGAGTGACCTGCCAGATCTACCTTGTTGAATTGTAGTGCATTCACAACCTCAAGAATCCACTGCCCCGCGTCCTTCCTGTTTTTTATAGCAATTAAAGGCTTGCTTTTACCAAAATCACCTATTACATCAATAGCATACACACAGCGTTCTTGTATCAATTGCTTCATATTGGGATACCACATCGTACTGCTCATTGTCATTCCATGAAGAAGCAACAACGGTTTCTTATTCTTGTCACCAAAACAAAGTATGTGCGTTTCTCCAAATGTTGTCGGGATAATAAGTGACGTAAAATCCATTTCAAACATAGCTAAACTTCTGTCATAGCAAAGATAGTATTCCTTTTCGACTGCATCGTTCTTGAAAATGGATACCACTTAACCACCCCTGCCCTTACTATTTTCTTATTATAATATCATAAAAAAACATGCCGCTACTTATGATACAGTTCACCGCGCTGTCTGTAACGGCATGTTTTAGGGCCATCCTTTGACGGATGACCCTTTCTTTAAAAAATTGTTTTTGACGCCGCGCGCAGCTGACTTCCAAACCGATATCATACCTTGTACGGTAAAAAGGAAATCGTTCAATACTTATGCCTGAGGGGCGTTACGCATTATCGGCAAATGCTCCAATCTCCTCCGCAAGCAAAGTCATCGCCTCCCGCCAGAAGGCGGGCGAATCCACCTCAACGCCCATGAGCTTTGCGGCTTCCGCGACGGTAGTGTACCCGCTGGCCGCCAGAAACGCGCGGTACCGCTGCACGAAATCACTACCCTGCTTCTTATACCGGGCGTACAGGCCTTTGGAGAACAGCAAGCCAAACGAGTACGGAAAATTCAAAAACTCGTTCCCCGCCATGTAATAACCGGCTTTGCTGATCCACTGGTACGGATGAATGCTTGCCGCATCCACGCCATTACCGTAAGCCTCCGTCATCGCCTCGTGCATCAAGCTGTTCAGCTCCTGAACGGACAACGCTCCGAGCTGTCTTCGCTCGTACAGCCGGCTCTCAAACAAATAACGGGCATAGAAATCGACGATGTAATAACCGGCGTCGGACAAAGTACGCTCCAGCAACGCAAATGCCGCGCCCTCCGGCGCGAGTTCAAGCAGTTCCTGCTGAATCAGGCTTTCGCAAAAAATCGACGCAGTCTCCGCAAGCGGCACCGGATAATCGGTGTTCACCATCGGTTGTCCGATCAGGCAATTGCTGTGATAAGCGTGTCCAAGCTCATGCGCCAGCACGCTGACGTCGATATAATGGCCGCTGAAGCTGGTTATGATCCGGCTTTCACCAATGGGGAAAATATCGACGCACATTCCGAAACCGCCTTTGTCCGCACGCGGCTCGGCATCAATCCAGCGCTGCTGAAACGCCCGGTCAGCGAAATTGCCTAGCTCCGTGCTGAACCGGTGAAATCCCGAGACGATGATATCCTTCGCTACGGAATAAGGTATCAGAGCGGACGATTCCCCTTCCAGCGGGGCAAACATGTCATGAAAAGGCAAAGCTCCGGAATGCCCGAGCAACCGCGCTTTGGTTCTGTAATAGCGGTGGAAGGCCGGCAGTCCTTCCCGGATCGCCGTCATCATCGCCTCCAGCGTCCCTCGCTCCATCCGGGAGGCCTCCAGCACCTTATCCAGCGGAGAGGCGTAGCCCCGCAGCCCATATATCGCAATTGCTTCCCCACACACGCCGTTAATACAAGCCGCACTCAGCTCCGCCACGCTCGCGCAGGCTTCATGCTCCACTTCGTATGCTTTTTTTCGCACAGCCGCCTCTCCGTCATACGCCAGATTCCGCAGGTCCGACAGCCCCACACTCCGGGCCTTCCCGCCGATTACCACATCTTGGCGCAAGCTCGAGATGGTCCGCATGTACAATCTCCCCCATGCTTTGGAGCCAGTGCTCTGCATCAGGACTATCGCCGTCTCCGCCTCTTTCCCCAGCCGATGCGCTGACTGCTGCCGCAGTCCCTGTAAATAGAAAAGCTGGCTACGCACATAAGCCGAATCTACAGCCAGAGACTCCAAGTTCTCCAGCTCCGCCAACCATTTGCCGAAGGCGATATGGGCTTGTCCCGCCACCGCCTCCGTCTGCTCCAGTTCATCCATCGCATTCATTGCCTCATCATCGCTGCCGTTTATACTGAACCGCAGCTCCGCATAACTGAAGAGGCAGAGATAGATGCTCCGGTATGCATCATAACGCGTTAAAAAGGTCTCCAGCGTCCGCAACGCCTCTACGCGGCTACGTCCGCCTTCCTGCAGATGCTGCGCCGTCCATTCCTTCAAATCTTGTGCAAGCGCCGACGCCCGCATCCGGTTTTCCCGATACTTCTCCGATCCGAAGGACGGATACAGACTCTCCAGCTCCCATGTCATCTCCATGTTCATTCGCTCCTTGGCCCTTGGGCATATTTAGTTGATTATCGCAGTAGCGTTCAGGCATGGAGCTTACATGTGTTCACCTCGTCCTTTCCCCTCGTTTGGGTTCGTGTGGGCTCAGCCGGTCATGACATGGGATGGAGACAACCGGTCCGCAGCAAAATCTTATTCCTGAATTATACCATAGCTCGCCACAGCGGATCTAAATCACTTTCAGAACCCTTCGGCGCTACGCAATTCGGCAGTCTCTCCGGAAGCTGCTCCTGTTATAGTGTGATCCATTGCAATCATAGCTTGTAAATTTTAACCTACACAGACTCAAATCTGTGTATTAACGCCCTTGCTTCTTCATGATCAGGCTCAAGTTTCAATAATTCTCTCATGTATTTCAATGCATCTTCTTCTAACTCTAACTCAAAACAACAAATGGCCAGACAATAATATACGGTGGATACAATCTCCTCTTGGTCTTCATGAATCGATATTTCTAAAAACCGTTTGGACTCCTCGTACATTTCCATCTCAAACAATAATAATCCAGCCTCAAGTGCGATGTCATAACGCTGCTCCATTACGTAGTACGACGACCACAAAAGCTGTATACCCTGAAGAATATCCTGCTGTTCTTCATCATTAGCATCCTGTAACAGACTGGATATCTGCTTCGTACTCTGAATGAAAAATTCCGCGTCATATCCACCTAAACGCCAAAAACTTAATATTTGCTGAAGCTCCATGCTATCCAGATTGCGATCCACCCATTCCTTCAGGCTGAAAAATTCATCCGGACCAAAGCGTTCAATAAATCGACGATAAGCTAATCTGGTTTGGGAGTAGTCCATCGGCGTATTCATATGGATTATACAACCCACATTTATATTTTTATAATGATGCGGGGGAAATAACGCGAGCGCTCCGTTCTGCTGCAAAACTTGCTGAATCGCATGGTAGTTCGCCGTTAAAGAGAAGCTCCCATGCAGGATCAACTCAGGCGGTTCTGCGAATTTAAAGTTTTCAAGCAAATGATCACCTTTGTCTGCTGTTATTAATAGAAACCCCTCCTGCGACAACTGATTCAAACGCTCTAAACAAGTTAATGCAGTGACTGGAAATAAAATATGTGAGTCCTCCAAATGTTCCCGATAGGTGGCTATGACATCACGGTAAGGGTACGCTTCTTGCTCGTACTCCGGTGCCCGCCGATGCTCATAGTGTAAGGATATTTGATCAAGTAATTCAGATGGCTTAAGTGAATCACTACGTTCAGGATATTCAACGAATACATCTGCCTCATAAATTTGACCTTCACCCACATAAAGAAGCTCTTGCGGAATACTATCAAAGAAATAGTTAGCCACAATGACCAAAGGCTGTTTTAAATCTCCTTTACGAATGGTTGCTTCTGACACAATCAAATTCAAAACCGTGTCATGAACAGCATCAAATCGTGCAAAATCGAGTATTCCCCTAGCGATAAAAGGTTGAAGAGCCGGATGCTTTTTCCAAGCCAAAATATTGTTCATCGCCAAATCCGTCATGATATATCGAAACGGAGGTACTGCTATCCCCACGTAATCTATCAACTGACATAACTCGTGCAACACATGGAAAGCAAAACGCCCCGCCCCTGCTCCTAGCTCCACAATTAGAACCGGCTCAGAGTTGTCCCCCTTGTTGGCCCGATCTTGAAGAAGCCCGAATATCATTTCTGCATACGCCGCAGCGATCAATGGATTGCACGTTATATACTGAGGAACTTGGTCATTGTTCCAAGCCTTTAATCCTTCCTCTTCATAATATTTCCGCTGAATATTCCATATGGGTGCTTCACTAAAGCGGTAACGTTGTTTATTAGTAACTGTCATCTCAATTTTATCCTGCTCTCTGTAAAAGAGCCTCCTAACGGAGGCTCTCATTTATTTTTCGTTATCGTTTATCCTATTTGTATAATACCTTATCCACATTGTATTTAGCCTTGAGCTCGTTAATAATGTATGTTTCATAAATTTCTCTATGGACGGGATTCTCGACAAGACAAACCTCGATTTTAGCAACTTCATCTCTGTAATTTTTCATGACGGATACCGTATCTTCGAAATGTTTTTTGATTCGCGGTCTAAGCTTTCGTGCTTTACCGACGAATAATAGTTCGTCCTGATCATTTGACATTCGCTCCTCTTACTGTCCATCCGTCATTCGAACATCTTTTTAATTATAACAGCCTGTATTCATGATGTCCCGCTGAAAGTGACATGTATACTATAAAGAAAAAACAAAAATTAAATTCAATTGTAACGAACAATAAATTTATCGGATATATAGTCGAAGGGAGTGATAAAGTGGCGGAGGATATAGAAGAAATCTATAAAAATTATGCAAAAAGCGTCTACCGATATTTACTTAGCCTTACTCATGATGAAGATTTGGCCGAGGAATTAACGGAGGAAACATTTTACCGCGCTGTATACTCAATTCATACCTATAACGGCTCCTGTAAAATAAGTGTTTGGCTTTGCCAGATCGCCAAGCACGTGTGGTATCAGGAGCTTGGGAAAAGAAAAAGGCATCCAAACCAAGAGTTGCATGAGGATATCCCTTCGCCGAATATGTCGCCGGAGGAAGTCAACCTGTTCCAGAGTAACAAAATGGACTTGTACCGAGCTATTCACCAATTGAGTGAACCTATGCGAGAAATTGTACATATGCGCATATCCGGTGAATTTTCCTTCGCAGAAATAGGTGAAATACTTGGCAAAAGTGAAAACTGGGCTCGTGTCACTTTCTACCGTGCAAAACAAAAAATTATGGAGGTGTTATAAATGATCAAATGCCATATTGTCCAAGACCTTTTGCCAAGTTATATAGACGGCTTGCTCAGTGCAGAAACCGAACACGACATCCGGCAACACTTGCAGGAATGCGAAGCATGCCGTGCACTTCATGCTAAGCTTTCCGCTTCAATAGACAACGTCTCTTTACACGTAAATAAGAAGGAAATTGATTTTCTGAAAAAAGTAAGAAAAAAAACAACGAAGAAAATGGTAACGGGATTTACAGTACTCTTGTTGATTTTTGCACTGTTAACTTACTTTTTGGCCATAGGCTCCCCTGTCCGCAAGGCAGATCTCATCTATACAACTAGCGTTGTGGGGGACACGTGGCGAATAAATATGCAGCTTACAAACGGCAAATCCTTACTTGTAAAAACAGAATCCATTTATGGTGAAAAAGACAGCCATGGTGTCAAGCCTGTTGTTGGTGTACTTGTAAAACCTCACGAATTGTTGCCTTCACCGATCTTGGAAAGCGACAATACTTCCTTTATGTTTGGAAGCACGATTGACAGCTTCAACAAGCGTGACTATAAAGTCATTCTCCGGTTAGGAGACGGTGACATTGTTTTTACGTCAGATAATTATGACAAGCAGCGCCCCTAGTTGCAAAGGAGACTGAAATGGAAGGCTGACGGATAATTTCCGCCAAAAGTTTATTTTTGAGAATCAAGAATAAACATAGATGCATCATGTCCCATGAATATTTTACTTCCATTATAAAAAGTTTTGGATTGAATATTCCTGTACCCTATTTTAGTCATAATGTCAGTTAGCTCTGCTTGATTAAATCCGTTATGAACTATATCTGAAACTACTTTTTCATTTTTATTAAA
>RCUF01000236.1_pt1 | contig 24485 bp, 23 predicted proteins | sample 2166311 | NCBI WGS metagenome assembly RCUF01 (sample SAMN09932608, study PRJNA488358) | compost metagenome | feature: garden; material: soil; isolation source: compost soil in 4-hydroxybenzonitrile-enriched culture | place: Germany: Experimental Botanical Garden Goettingen | collected 2016-01-27
TTCTCGTCGCTGGAGGCCAGCGTAAAGTGGAGGCCATTCGGGCATCGCTGCGTGGCAAGTATGCGAATATTTTGGTGACGGATCAGTTTACGGCTCAAGCACTTTTACAATAGAGCAAGTCGTCTCAACCCAGCAAAATATACGGTTATGGCACGTCCCTACAGGGTAATATGAATTGTAGGTGACGCCTTGTGCATAAGCTTGAACATAATTTCAAAATGTGTTTTACATATGTTCAAAGCCGTGCTATGATGGTCTCATCACAGAGAAATAAATGACTTTTGTCTTCACACTATTTATCTAATGAAGGAGCTTTTAGATATGAACATTGCAGCATTAATCGACCATACATTGTTGCGTGCAGATGCGACGAAGGATGAAATTACGAAATTGACTGCCGAGGCCAAAAAATATCAGTTTGCTTCTGTATGTGTGAACCCGGCGTGGGTAGCTTATGCAGCAGAACAGCTCGCAGGCACAGGTGTAGCCATCTGTACAGTTATCGGTTTCCCGCTGGGAGCGAGCACGTCGGCAACGAAAGCATTTGAAACGAAAGATGCTATTGCTAACGGCGCGACTGAAATTGATATGGTTATTAACATAGGCGCTTTGAAGGCACGTGATGTACAGCTCGTCGAGCAGGACATCCGTGCGGTCGTGGAGGCAGCTGCCGGTACACTGGTAAAAGTGATTATCGAAACTTGCTTGCAGACAGACGAAGAGAAGGTACTGGCATGTGAGCTGTCCGTCAAAGCAGGAGCGAATTTTGTGAAAACCTCGACAGGCTTCTCAACAGGTGGAGCTACTGCGGAAGATGTGGCTTTGATGCGCAAAACGGTAGGACCTGAGATTGGTGTTAAGGCTTCAGGCGGCGTACGCAGTCTGGAAGACGTGCAAAAATTAGTAGAAGCTGGCGCAAGTCGGATCGGTGCAAGTTCCGGTGTGAAGATCATCGAGGGCGAGCAGTCTACATCTTCCTACTAAGTTTATTTTAAAGTCATGGAGGGATTCGCGATGAAGGATCAATTGATTCAAAAAGCGCTTGAGGCGCGTAAACAGGCATACGTTCCGTATTCGAATTTTCAGGTGGGTGCTGCGGTTCTCGGAAGCGATGGCACGATTTATCACGGATGTAATGTGGAAAATGCCTCCTACGGCTTATGCAATTGTGCAGAGCGGACAGCGATTTTTAAAATGGTATCCGAGGGCTGCCGTAAAATTGATTCGATTGCGGTTGTAGCTGATACGGAAGGGCCTGTGTCTCCATGTGGGGCCTGTCGTCAGGTTATTTCCGAATTTGCTCATCAAGATACCAAAATTTATCTGACAAACCTTCATGGCAACACGGAAGAGTGGACGGTGGATCAATTACTGCCGGGTGCTTTTCGACCTGCGGATCTGGGCAAATAAAAAAAAGAATGCCTCTTTGGAGCGCATTCTTTTTATAGGGAATGTAAGCGCTTAATGTAATGAGGGGGAAATTAAATGAAATATGTAATCGCTCTGGTGGGACTGCTCGTTGTATTTGCACTTACTTACGTTGCCAGCAGTGACAAACGTAAAATCAGGTATCGTCCGCTGATAGTTATGGTTGTTTTGCAAGCAGCGCTTGCTTTCGTATTGCTGCATACAGGAATTGGCGAATTTTTGGTCAAAGGCTTTGCAGAAGGTTTTAAGAGTCTTTTGGCATATGCAACTGAAGGGATTAACTTCGTTTTTGGCGGAATTGCGAATGAAGGAGCAGCACCGTTCTTTATCGGTGTACTGCTGCCAATCGTGTTCATATCCGCGCTGATTGGTATCTTGCAATATGTAAAAGTGTTACCTTTTATTATTAAATATATCGGGCTTGTCTTGAGCAAAGTAAACGGAATGGGTAAACTGGAATCCTACAACGCTGTAGCTTCGGCTATCTTGGGTCAATCCGAGGTGTTTATTTCCGTTAAGAAGCAAATTGGTCTGCTGCCAAAACATCGGTTGTATACGCTGTGTGCGTCTGCGATGTCTACAGTGTCCATGTCGATTGTGGGAGCTTACATGCAAATGTTAAATCCCAAATATGTGGTCACAGCTTTGGTATTGAACCTGTTCGGCGGCTTTATTATCGCTTCCATTATTAATCCGTACAAGATTGAGAAGGAAGACGATTTACTGGAAGTTCAGGAGGAAGAGAAGCAGTCCTTCTTCGAAATGCTCGGGGAATATATTATGGACGGTTTCAAGGTTGCTATTACGGTAGCTGCGATGCTGATCGGTTTTGTGGCGCTGATTGCCATGGTTAACGGGATTTTCTCCTGGTTGTTTGGAATCAGCTTTCAGGCGCTGCTTGGATATGTGTTTGCGCCTTTCGCTTTTGTCATGGGTATTCCGTGGAACGAAGCCGTTCAGGCGGGCAGCATTATGGCTACCAAACTCGTATCCAACGAATTCGTGGCCATGCTGGATCTGACCAAGCAAACAGGCTTGTCGGAGCGCACGGTCGGGATCGTATCGGTATTCCTCGTATCCTTTGCTAACTTCTCATCCATCGGTATCATTTCCGGGGCGGTGAAGGGGTTGCATGAAAAACAGGGAAATGTGGTGGCCCGCTTTGGTCTGAAGCTGTTGTACGGAGCAACGCTGGTTAGCGTGCTGTCGGCAACGATTGCAGGGTTGTTTTTGTAAAAAAAACAGCGAGTCAGGAAAGGATTTTTATGATGTCTAAATTCAAACGGATTCACTTGGTGGTTATGGACTCGGTTGGTATCGGCGAAGCGCCGGATGCTGCCCAGTTTGATGATTACGATGTAGATACACTCGGTCATATTGCCCGCGAACGCGGTGGTCTGAAGATGCCGAATATGGGTAAGCTCGGTCTGTCCAATATTCGTTCCATAGAAGGGGTAGCAGCGGCCGACAAGCCGCTCGCGTATTACACTAAGATGCAGGAAGCGTCCAATGGTAAGGATACGATGACGGGCCATTGGGAAATCATGGGCTTGAACATTGCGGTTCCTTTCCGTGTATTTCCTGATGGGTTCCCGGATGAGCTGATTCAACGCATTGAGGAGCACACAGGTCGCAAAGTTATTGGCAATAAGCCTGCTAGCGGAACGGAAATCATTGATGAGCTGGGCGAAGAACACGTGAAAACTGGAGCGCTCATCATCTATACCTCGGCGGACTCTGTACTGCAAATTGCGGCGCACGAGGAAGTTGTACCTTTGAAGGAGCTCTATGAGATTTGCGAGTTCTGCCGTAAAATCACGCTGGAAGATCCGTACATGCTGGGTCGCATTATTGCACGTCCGTTCGTAGGCGAGGCAGGGAATTTCTCCCGTACCTCCAATCGACATGATTATGCGCTCAAGCCGTTTGGCCGCACCACCATGAACGAGCTGAAGGATGCAGGCCTGGATGTGATCGCCTTGGGTAAAATCTCCGACATTTATGACGGTGAGGGTGTGACGAAGGCGGTGCGTACGGTGTCCAATATGGACGGCATGGATAAGCTGGTGGCTACGCTCGATGAGAATTTCACCGGATTAAGCTTTCTGAATTTGGTGGACTTTGACGCTGTATACGGTCACCGTCGTGATCCGCAGGGATATGGTCAAGCTTTGGACGATTACGATGCGCGTCTGCCAGAGGTTTTTGCCAAAATGACCGATGACGATCTGCTGATCATCACTGCAGATCATGGGAATGACCCGACGTATCGTGGAACGGATCACACCCGCGAATATGTACCTTTGCTGGCATATTCCCCGCGTTTTACAGCTGGGGGCAAGGAGCTTGCGGTTCGTAAAACCTTTGCTGATATTGGAGCGACTGTAGCAGATAACTTTGGTGTAAAACTGCCTGAACACGGAACGAGCTTTTTGGCAGAGCTTCAGTAATCAAAGACCAGCAAGAGTAAGCAAGATTACTAGTAACGATATAAATAACGATACAAGCATGGACAAATGGGACGGAGGAATAAAAAAACATGAGTGTACACATTGGAGCCAAACCCGGAGAAATTGCAGAAACGATTTTGCTGCCAGGAGACCCGCTACGGGCAAAATTTATTGCTGAAACGTATCTGGAGGACGTGACCTGCTACAACGAGGTACGCGGAATGCTCGGATTCACGGGGACGTACCAAGGCAAACGCCTATCTGTGCAGGGAACCGGGATGGGGCTGCCTTCCATCAGTATTTATGTCAACGAACTGATTAGCGAATACGGTGTGAAAAACCTGTTCCGCGTAGGTACATGCGGCGGAATGAAGGAGCATGTGCACGTTCGTGACGTCATTTTGGCACAGGCATCCTGTACGGATTCCGGTATGAACCGCCATATCTTTGGCGGCTACGACTACTCGCCGATTGCCAGCTTCGATCTATTGAAGGGCGCTTATGATCGTGGTGTTGCCAAAGGTCTGAACATGCATGTCGGTAATGTATTCAGCTCAGACAGCTTCTACCGTGATGACAAATCAGTGGTACAAAAGCTGATGGAATACGGCGTGCTGGGCGTAGAGATGGAAACTTCGGCTTTATACACGTTGGCAGCCAAGTTTGGCGTAAACGCACTGACGATTCTGACGGTAAGCGATCATTTGCTGACGGGGGAAGAAACGACCGCAGAAGAACGGCAAACAACCTTTAAAGAAATGATGGAAGTTGCACTGGATACAGCAGTATCTCTGTAAACGATCATACGCACAGTGAGGAGAAATGACATATGAGAATGGTAGACTTGATTGAGAAAAAACGTGACGGAAAAGAACTGAGTACGGAGGAAATTAATTTTATTATCCAAGGCTACACTCAGGGTGAAATTCCCGATTATCAAGTCAGTGCATTGGCGATGTCCATTTTCTTCAAAGATATGACTGAACGCGAACGCGCTGATCTGACGATGGCGATGGTTCATTCGGGTGATACCATTGATCTGTCCGCGATTGAAGGTGTAAAGGTCGATAAGCATTCCACTGGCGGTGTGGGTGATACAACAACGCTTGTACTGGCTCCACTCGTAGCGGCCTTGGACATTCCGGTAGCCAAAATGTCAGGCCGCGGCCTCGGACATACCGGAGGAACAATCGACAAGCTGGAGGCTATTGCAGGCTTCCACGTCGAAATCAGCAAGGACGAATTTGTGGATTTGGTGAATCGTAGCAAAATTGCGGTCATCGGACAAAGCGGTAACCTGACACCTGCGGACAAAAAGCTGTATGCCTTGCGTGACGTTACGGCGACGGTCAACTCGATTCCGCTGATTGCCAGCTCGATTATGAGTAAGAAAATCGCTGCCGGCTCCGATGCCATCGTGCTCGATGTAAAAACAGGTGCAGGCGCATTTATGAAAACCGTAGATGATGCCAAAGCACTGGCACATGCCATGGTGAGCATCGGTAACAATGTGGGTCGCAAAACGATGGCAGTCATTTCCGATATGAGTCAGCCGCTGGGTCTGGCCATCGGTAACTCGCTGGAAGTGAAAGAAGCGATTGATACGCTGCGTGGCGAAGGACCGAAAGATCTGGAAGAGCTGTGTATGGCTTTGGGCAGTCAGATGGTATTTTTGGCAGGGAAAGCAGAATCCCTGGAAAACGCCGAAGAAAAGCTCAAAGAAGTCATTCGCAATGGAAAAGCACTGGAGAAATTCAAAGAGTTTATTGCGAATCAGGGTGGTGACGCTTCTGTGGTGGATCATCCTGAACGCTTGCCACAAGCACAGTATCTTATTGAGGTGCCTGCGAAGCAGGACGGTGTGGTAGCTGAAATCGTGGCTGACGAAATCGGTACCGCAGCGATGTTGCTTGGAGCAGGACGTGCGACCAAAGAATCCGAGATTGATCTGGCTGTCGGCTTGATGCTGAACAAAAAGGTCGGGGATGCTGTTCAAAAAGGCGATTCACTGGTTACCATTCATGCGAACCGTGAAGATGTAGCTCAAGTACTGGAGAAAATCTACGCGAACATCCGTATTGCGGATCATGCGGAAGCACCAGTGCTGATCTACGGAACGGTGACAGAGTAAGCGGTAACCTATTCAGAAAGTTGTATTGGGTGTCTTTGATCAAGTTTGAAAAATATGACAGCTGGACTCATAATAGATATGAGTTCGGCTTTTTTTATTGTAAGGCGGAGGGCACAGAGGGGGAGAGACATGTTCAGATTATACAGCGATGTTCGGGGAGCAGCCTATGAAAGACTGATTGATTACGCTATGGAACGGGCAGACACGTTTATGCTAGGCATACATAAATGGGCGACAGAGGATGAGAATGGAGTGATCGACCAGGATGTCCTGTTCAAGGAATTGTTACAGCAATTGAATCCTTTTATGCTGTCCACACACTCATATGAGGAAATTAGGGGCATGCATTCCATTGCCTACACACTGCTATTCGGCATCAACCGGATCGAGTGGAGCTTATGTCGTTTGGCTTGAGGGAGATACCGGAACGGATTAGAGAACTGCATTCTCTGAAGCATCTGACCATTTTCGAGCAGGATATACGAACACTACCGCATGCTTTGTTCGAATTGGAATCGTTGGAGTCACTGACGATACAAGTAGCGGATTTGGAAGAGCTACCGGCTGATATTGCCAAGCTGACCCGGCTCAAAAGCCTGAGGATCAGCTGTGGATGCTATGATCGCCCGGCACCCGACTTTATATATAAAATGACTTGGCTTGATCGCTTCCTTATAGAAGATAAGCCGTTCCATCTGTGCAATCACGGTGACGACTGAAGGATAGATAAGAAGAGGAGGAAATCAAATGGTGGAGAAATGGGTTTGGATGGGGGTTGCAGGGGCAATTGTGGGTTATGCCACTTTTGCTAATCTTTCAACGAGCACGCATACTACATCATCGGCGAGTGTAACGCATCAGGCAGCACCGCTTAGCAAGCAGAATGAGCAAGGGGGAGTAGCGAAGCGTATCGTACATGACCAAAGAATGCAATTTGGAGGACAAGGACAAACGAGCTTTAGATTTGAAGAGGGGCACAAGTTGTACATCAGTATCAAGAATACAGGAAAGCAACCCGTACAATACAAGCTCAATAGTGCGAATGGATTAGACTTGCAAGGGTCAACGAGCGGGTTTTCCAGCCAAACGTTGCAGCCGGGAGAACGCCACGATCTGCTGTTTGTAAAGCCAGAGGGGCAGGATGAAGCTGCAAATGACTCCTTGAAAGAGATGATTTTGAAAGTAAGTACGGACGATGGATCGCAAGGAAACGTTAAAACCTTCGCATATATTACACTGTAAGCTCCTTCCAAAAAGGGGGCGACATGCGGTCATTAGTCTACTTATGTTACAATAGAACGGTTGAAGACTTAATGAACAGAATAGGTCAGAGCAGAAAGCAGAAAGGATGACCCGTTGTGCCCAAAAACCATGAATTCGGTAATCAAAAGATGTCACGGAGGCTGTCACTCACAGCCATTTTACTTACACTTACTTTTGTAGCACTTACTGGCTGTGGTCAGGATAAGAATGCTGAAACCATTGATACTGGAAGCAGTACAAGCGTGATCGAGAACGGAGCCGGTGGTAATCGTAGCGGTTCAGCCCAAAGTGACAAAGCAGCGAAAGAGAGCGAGAGTGCAGAAAACAGCGGTACGGATGCACAAAAGTCAGCTCCTTCGGCTCCAGCTGCTTCATCGGATACATCTTCTTCTCCGGCAGTCTCCAATCCATCGCAAAATCCATTTGAGGTAGCAGGTATTCAAGATCCTAAAGCGTTTTTGAACACGTTCAAGGCGCTGCAGAAGGCAGTTGCCGACAATGACAAGGAGAAAGTGGCCGATTATATTTTGTACCCTCTGCGTGTTAATGATAGTGAAAAGTCGCTAACGATTCCGAATAAGAAAGATTTTTTGGCCAAGTATGATCAGATTTTTACGGACGCAATTCGCGAGGCGCTGGTGAATCAAAAGACAGATGATTTGTTTGTTAATTATCAAGGAGTCATGGTGGGTTCCGGTGAACTGTGGTTGAGAAGAGCTACGGACAATCCGAAGCTTTTTGGAGTCTTTTCGATTAATCTTGAAACGGTTGCCAACTAAGTCGTACTCCGTGTGTAAATGACCTCTAAACGGTCGGAAACATATATCATGTTTCTGACTGCCCCCCTTTAAAGAAAGAAAAGTACAGATGATACATACCAAAAAAAGGTTTGACATCACTCCTAAACTCTCGTATTATATCCATATAACTCATTAAACAGGTAGGAATTAAAGAATTAAAGTATGATCTCGCCATTTTGGCGGAGAACCTCTAGGAACAGCAGGCAGACACTGTCCACGCGACAGGTTTGACCTATCAGAGCTGCATCAGGGAATTCTCCGCTCTTTTTTTGATTATGTCTGTAAATAACAGGCGTAAATGAATACAAATTACATAGAATTCGGGGTGTCTTGATGAAGAGGCAATGGAAAAGTGGACTTATTCTCGGACTATCTTTGGTTTTAACGATTATGCTGAGCGCTTGCGGGGCAAGCAAGGGAGGGACGCAGGCGGATGGTAGTTCTGCTGCCGGTTCCAAGGAAGTGGAGTTGCTCAATGTTTCTTATGATCCGACCCGTGAGCTGTATGAGGCATATAATAAAGCGTTTGCCGCCCATTGGGAGAAGGAGAAAGGACAGAAGGTTACGATCAAGCAATCTCATGGAGGATCTGGCAAGCAAAGTCGTTCTGTGCAGGACGGGCTGGATGCGGACGTGGTAACTCTGGCCCTGGGCTACGATATTGATGCGCTACAGGAAAAAGGATTTGTTAAAGAGGGGTGGCAAAGTAAATATGAGCATAACAGCGCCCCGTACACTTCAACCATCGTGTTACTGGTGCGCAAAGGGAATCCGAAAGGGATCAAGGACTGGGACGATTTAATCCGTGGCGATGTGCAAGTTATTACACCGAATCCTAAAACTTCGGGCGGAGCACGTTGGAACTATCTTGCAGCCTGGGCCTATGCACTCAAGAAGAACAATAACGATGAAGCTAAAGCCCAGCAGTTTGTACAGGACCTGTATAAGCATGTGCCGGTACTGGATAGCGGAGCACGTGGAGCGACAACGACTTTCGTAGAGCGTGGAATTGGCGATGTACTGATTGCATGGGAAAATGAAGCATTGCTCTCCGTGAAGGAGCTGGGTGCGGATAAATTCGATATCGTATATCCATCGATCAGTATATTGGCTGAACCTCCGGTAGCAGTAGTCGATAAGGTGGTAGATAAAAAAGGTACACGCGAGGTGGCGGACGCGTACCTGAAATATTTGTACAGTGAAGAAGGGCAGACCATTGCTGCCGAAAATTATTATCGCCCAACACTGGAGAGTGTGACGGCAAAGTTCAAGGATCAATTTCCTAATTTGGAGCTCGTAACCTTGAAGGATGTATTCGGGACATGGAAGGAGACGCAGCAGAAGCATTTCAGCGACAAAGGCATTTTTGACCAGATTTATGTACCCGGCAGTTCATAAAATAGGTGGACTGTGTAGGCGATTGATCGGTAGCCGCGAGTGTCATAGTGAATGGATTCAGAGAGGGATGAACAGAACATGAGTCAAGTGCAAGCCACCCGAAAACGCGTACTTCCCGGGTTCGGGTTAACAATGGGTTATAGTGTGCTGTATCTCAGTCTGGTGGTGCTGGTGCCTTTATCGGCACTGCTTCTGAATTCAACTGGACTGACGTGGGAAAAATTTTGGGACGTGGCGACTGATGTCAGGGTGCTGGCTTCCTACAAGGTAAGCTTTTTGTGTGCCGCGGCTGCGGCGCTGATCGACCTGTTTCTCGGTTTATTGATAGCCTGGGTGCTGGTGCGTTATGAGTTTCCAGGGAAACGAATTTTTGATGCGGTGATTGATCTGCCCTTTGCTTTGCCTACTGCCGTAGCGGGGGTTGCTTTGACTGCTCTGTATGCGCAGAACGGCTGGATCGGTTCATTGTTTGAACCACTTGGATGGAGGCTGGCATACTCACAGACGGGAATTACGCTAGCATTGATGTTTATTGGCATTCCGTTCGTCGTACGGACAGTTCAGCCGGTTTTGGAGGAGCTGGATAAGGATGAGGAGGAGGTCGCTGCTACGCTGGGAGCTGGCAGATGGCGTATCTTCTGCAGCGTTATTGTGCCGGAGCTGGTGCCACCGCTGTTGACGGGTTTTGCGCTCGCCTTTGCCCGTGGTATTGGCGAGTACGGTTCTGTCGTCTTCATCTCTGGCAATATGCCGATGAAAACGGAAATTGCTCCACTGCTCATCATGTCCAAGCTGGAGCAAAATGACTATGCAGGAGCTACGGCGGTAGCGTTGATGCTGTTGGTGATTTCATTCGTGCTGTTACTCGTGATTAACAGCATTCAGCGCTGGTCACGGCGCCGTGCAGTTTAACGTAACTGCCTAAACGCAACTGTCTAATGTAATTATCTAACGTTAACATGCAGGGCTACGCATGATACCCGCATTCTAAGGAGGGATACACCATGTCACAAGCAATAACTGGGCAGGAGCTTGCTTCTGCACCAGTGCCTTCATCTGCACCGCCCAACAGGGTCACGACCGAGGCCGCTTGGGTGAAGTGGACGCTGATTGGTGCTGCTTTTTTAGCTTTGCTCTGGGTGCTGGTATTGCCGCTAATCGTCGTGCTTACCGAAGCGCTCAAGCAAGGATGGGGCGTCTACGTCGAAGCGTTACGGGACCCAGATGCCATGTCTGCATTGCGGTTGACGCTGCTGGTGGCAGCGATAACGGTACCGCTGAATACGGTATTTGGTGTAGCTGCCGCTTGGCTGATCACGAAATTTCAATTTCGCGGCAAAGGCTTGCTGGTCACCTTGATTGATTTACCCTTTGCCATCTCTCCTGTCGTCGGAGGGCTGATGTATGTATTAGTGTTCGGCGCACAGGGCTGGCTTGGACCGTGGTTGGACGAGCATGATATTAAAATTATATTTGCTCTGCCTGGTATTATTTTAGCGACGCTGTTCATCACCTTTCCATTTGTGGCGCGAGAACTCATTCCAATGATGGAAGATCAGGGACAGCAGGAGGAAGAAGCGGCGGTCACGCTGGGCGCGCGCGGCTGGCGCATTTTCTGGAAAGTGACGCTGCCGAATATCAAGTGGGGTCTGCTGTATGGCATCATTTTGTGTAATGCGCGAGCCATGGGTGAGTTCGGTGCAGTGTCCGTCGTCTCTGGACATATCCGGGGAGAGACGAATACACTGCCGCTGCATGTAGAAATTTTGTATAACGAATATCAGTTCTCGGCATCTTTTGCGGTGGCCTCGTTGTTATTGTTACTAGCTCTGGCTACTTTGGTGCTTAAAAGCTGGTTTGGACGCAAACGCGTGCATTAATTTATGATTTTGTATATGATTCCTCAGGGCCTCTCTTTGCGTCTATCGTCTGTTAACGGCGAGAAGATGGGAAGAGAGGCCCTTGTTCTAAGGTGGCTTATATGGATAATAAAATGATTATATCAAGGCACGTTGGTGTGCCCAGGAGGAGCGAAGGGAAAAATGAAACATCCGTTTCAGTCCTACCGTCAGCTGTTTCCAGTGCTGTCCTCACATATCCATGTAGGGAGTTGTTCCCAGGGGGCCGTATCAAGGCCGGTTTCCGCTGCCATTGAGGAATATCATCGAAGTTTGCTGCAACACGGTCATAACGGCGATCTGTCTATGGCACGTTTGGAGGAGGCTAGAGGGCATTTTGCCAAGCTCATTGGGGCGGAGCCTGACGAAATTGCGGTCCTGTCCTCAGCCTCTGAGGCGATTGCCGGGGTGGCCACAGCCCTTCCTTATGTACCGGGAAAAGAAGGCATTGTGTATGCGGACACCGACTTTCCGACGGTGGGACACATCTGGCAGGCACAGGAGATGTTCCGGGATCACATCTGCTGTATCTCCTCCATCGAGGGAGAAGTGACGATAGAGCAGTATGAGGAGCATGTTACGGAGAAAACTGCGCTCGTTATGGTGTCACAAGTGAACTATACCAACGGATTTCAGCAGGATTTAAAATCCATTGCAGACATAGCTCACCGAAATCAGGCGTTGCTGTTTGTGGATGCTTATCAGTCTGCAGGGATCATTCCAGTGGATGTAAAGGCAATGGGCGTAGATATTTTGGTCGCGGGAGCACGCAAATATATGCTTGGAATTCCAGGCGTGGCTTTTCTTTATGTAAGCAAGGACCGAATAGACCGCTTCAAGCCCCGTCTTACAGGCTGGCTTGGGCAGGAGCCCGCTTCCCGGTTTGATATTGCTCACCCGGTTCCGGCGGCGGGAGCCCGACGCTTTGAGACGGGATTGCCTTCTTTCATTAGCATTTTTGCCGCCAATGCGGCCTTAAAGCTACTGCTGGAGATTGGAGTCACGAGTATTCAGTCCTATATGAGTGAGTTGTTGGATTTTTCCGTTGAATATGGACGGCGCAAAGGGTTACACATACGTGTACCTTACAGGGGAGGCACATTACCAAGCCTGCTCGCTGTTGAAGTAGCCGACGTATCGGCTGTAGAAAGGAATTTGAGAAGCCAAAATATAATCGTTTCAGCACGAAAGGATGTTATCCGTGTGGCTCCGCATTTTTACAATACGGCTGAGGAAGTCCGACGGGTCATAGATGAATTGGCAGGGCGATGGTGAACGAACGGCAAAAGCCTCTTCCGAGTGAATGGGAGTATAACATCCCTTTTTACACAGGAGAGGCTTTTTGGATGTTTAGAGTTCTAATTATACGATCCGTTTGCGCAGCCAGCCGGAAATCAGATCCGTCAAAATGATCAGGACCACAATGCCGAGCAAGATAACGCCTACACGGTTCCAGTTGCGCATTTGGAGTGCAAACAGTAGCGGAGTACCGATACCACCTGCACCGACCAGACCGAGCGTGGTAGCAGAACGGATATTAATTTCAAAACGGTAAAGCGAATACGAAAGAAACTGTGGAATCACCTGCGGTAGCACGGCGAAGAAAATCACCTGCCAACGGTTGGCACCGCACGCGATCAAAGCCTCTTGAGGCCCGTGATCGACACTTTCGATCGTTTCCGAGAAAAGCTTCGCCAGCATGCCGATGGAGTGAATGCCGAGGGCAAGCACACCCGCAAATGAACCGGGTCCAACGGCTTTGATAAACAAGATGGCGACGATCATTTCGGGAAATACCCGGATGACACTAAGCACAAATTTCCCGCTACCCGATAAGGGACGCAGACGGGTCATATTGCTGGACGCCCAAAAGGCGAACGGAAGGCAGACAAATGCGGACACGAAGGTTCCGAGTACTGAAATGACCAGCGTATCCAGCAACCCGCGCAGTAAATCCTCTCCCTCAGGGATGTAGACGAACGACCAGTCGGGATGAAGGAAGCCGTCCAATATAGCGACAGAGACACTTTTAGCCGTTCCCTGTAATCCTTCAAACTGCATCCCGCGAAAAGCCCAAATATAAATGATGATTAGCAGAATAGCTATCGCCCATAGGCGCAGGCGGGAGCCAATAGGTCTGCGAAGCGTAGGATCATTCATAATAATTTCCTCCGTAGCAGGTTACTGCCGTAATCAATCGCAAGGACGATGACGAGGGTCAGTAGAATAATGATGCTTGCCCGATCATATCGGAACAGCCCCAGAGAACGGTCAAGCAACAGACCGATACCGCCAGCCCCGACCAGGCCCAGAACGGAAGCCGCGCGCACATTAACCTCAAAGGTATACAGTAAGTACGACACAAAATAAGGAAGAGCCTGCGGAACCACACCAAAGGCGATGACTTGAATGCGGCTCGCGCCAACAGCGGTCATGGCTTCCAGCGGCCCGGGATCAATGGCTTCAATCGCCTCAAAGGTCAGCTTGGCTATGATGCCAAAGGAGAAGAAGAGCAGGGCGAGCATCCCTGCAAACGGCCCGATGCCGAACACCGCCACAAAGATTGAGGCAAACAGCAAATCAGGAATTGTCCGTACTAGGTTCAGGATCGTGCGCATCGGCAGCGAAATCAGTTTGCGCGGCATCACATTATAGGCACACAGCAACGCGACAGGGATCGCCAATATGGCTCCCAGTGTCGTGCCGACAATGGCGATCTGGATCGTTTCCAGCATGGGTTTCCAGATGGTAGGCAGGTAGCTCCAGTCGGGTGGAAACATTTCGCCCAACAATTTGCCCATCTCCGGCAAGCCGACGATCAACTGGTAAGGTGTGGCATCCGTATGAATGGAGCAGGCTAGCAGCACCACGATAAAAATCATCCAGGTGGCATAACGCTTGTAACGTCCTGGCAAAGGTGGCCCTGCGGGCGGCTTGCTTGGCTGTGGCGGTCCAGCATGCGGTGACGGTTGCGTCGAAGAGAGCGGCTGGGCAGTAGAGTCGGGCTTCATGATCCCACTCCCAGCAGCTCATCATGCTTGATGGCCCGGCCGTAGATCTCCGCAAAGGCCTCATCCGTAGCCTCCTCCGGTGTGCCGTCAAAGACCACTTCTCCGGCGCGCAATCCGATGATCCGCGTTGCATATTCGCGCGCGAGATCAATGAAATGCAGATTGACGATGGTCGTAATCTGCATTTCACGGTTGATGCGCTGGAGGTCATCCATGACCTGGCGGGTGGTCAGCGGGTCCAGCGATGCGACAGGCTCGTCCGCCAGAATGATTTTAGCCTCCTGCGCCAGGGCGCGGGCGATGGATACGCGCTGCTGTTGGCCACCGGACAGTTCATCTGCCCGGCTGTAAGCTTTTTCGCGGATGTTCACGCGCTCCAGCGCTGTTAGTGCCAGTTCGATATCCTCCTTCGGGAAGAGACCGAGAATGGTCCGCAGCGTCGAATGATAGCCGACGCGGCCGGAAAGTACATTGCGGAGCACTGTCGAACGCTTAACCAGATTGAAGCTTTGAAAGATCATGCCGATATCACGGCGAATGCGCCGCAACTCGCTGCTTCCAGCAGACGTGACGGACCTGCCACCCACGACAATGTCGCCGGACGTAATGTCATGCAGTCGGTTAATGGAACGCAGCAGGGTAGACTTACCTGCACCGGATAAGCCGACGATGACGACCATTTCTCCCTCCTGAATCGTCAAATTAATATGGTCCAACCCTTTGGTGCCGTTCGGGTATGTTTTCGATACGTTACGGAATTCGATCATATGCTCCCAACTTTCTCCCCCGATGGGGTGGAATGAAAACAACACCGCCATGAATACATGGACGGTGCTGCCCTGTCATTCGTAAAGCCTGTTTCGTAGCTGTTACTTCATTACAGTACCTTGTTTGCTCCGATTACTTAACCGCTTGACCAACGGCTTCGGCGTATTCACGCACGGAGTCGAAGTTTTTATCGTCGCCCTTTTCATAACCTACATGGGTGTAAATTTCTTTAATGATCTCGCCGCCTGCAGGGTCTTTGGCAATGTCAATAAAGGCTTGGCTGATCTTGTCTCTCCACGCTTGATCCATATCAGAACGTACGCTGACGGTGTCATTTGGAATTTTAGCTGTGTAATGAATGACGCGAGTTTTTTCAAATACATCCGGGATTTCCTTCTTCACCGTGTTACGTGCATCCTGGAAAACAGCTACCGCATCAACTTGACCGTTCAGCAACGCCAGAATAGCAGCATCGTGGCCTTTGATTGTCACACCCTGCACATCCGTGTCCGGGTCCACGCCAGCTTTTTTCAGCTCTGCTGCAGGGTACACGTAGCCTGCGGAGGAGGTTACATTTTGCCAGCCAACCTTCTTGCCTTTCAGATCAGCTAGACTTTGAATCGGAGAATCCTTTTTCACCACGATCATTGCTTTATAAAAGTTTACTTTTTCAGTCGTGTCCTTGCCTGTAGCATCTTCAATGCCGTAGCGTTGAGCTTGCAACAGCAAATCGGCTGCTTTACGGTTATCGTGGGCCAGTACATAAGCATTCGGCGGAAGGAATCCTACATCTACCTGCTTGGAAGACATGGCTTCCACAATCGTATTGTAGTCAGGAGATACCGTTACTTTCACCGGGATTCCAAGCTTGTCACCCAGTAGATTTTCGAGCGGTTTGGCTTTGGCTTCGAGCGTATCTGCATTTTGAGAAGGAACGAACTGTACCTTTAACTCCTTAGGAACATAGGCTGTGCTTTCGTTTTTAGAGCCATCTGTACCCGGAGTGGACGCGCTGTTGTTGCTTGCATTGGAGCCACAAGCGGCTAGACCCGCTGCCAGTGTGAAGGTCATGCACAAGGTCAGTGCTTTTTTGAACAAAATAATTTCCCCCTAAACATAGTGATAACGAAAATAAAATTAAAAACCTGTAAATGCTGTGACAAACCAAATCTTAACAGCTAGTCCCACAGCTAGGGTAAAAACCACTCCTGACTTTGGTAAAAATGATGTAAAATTTATTGTATGGTAAAAACCATTTTCTGGATTTATGCGAAATGCTTATTTTAACATTCTCTTAACAGTGCTCTGTTAGACTTGTTCAAGCTCTATGACCGAAGCTGAGGGAGAGAACAAGATTGGATATTTTGGATATTAACGAAAAGGCAGACCAAGACAATGTAAGCCTTGTGAGATTGAAATTTCGCATTATGGTTACAACCGATTTACATGTCAGTTTGTGGAATTACGATTATTATACGGATCAGGAAACGATGCATTACGGTCTGGCGCAAACAGCCAGCTTGATTCAAATAGCCCGGGCGGAGGTGCCCAATCACCTGCTGCTGGATAACGGAGATGTGATTCAGGGGAATCCAATGGGAGATTATGCTGTACAGCGAATCCAACAGGACCCAAGCGCGGTGCATCCCGCCTATAAAGCCATGAATCTGCTTGGATATGAGGCTGGTAATATCGGGAATCATGAATTTAACTATGGACTGGAATACTTGCAGACTTGCCTTCAAGGAGCGCAATTTCCTTATGTGAATGCCAACATCTATATAGCAGGAGAACAAGAACGAAATTACTTTACACCTTATCTATTGCTGGATAAGACGGTAGAGGATGAAGCAGGCGGTAAGCATCTGTTGAAGGTGGGGGTCATCGGCTTTGTCCCTCCGCAAATTATGCAATGGGACAAGGCGTGGCTGGAGGGAAAAATCATTGTCAAAGATATGCTGGAAACGGCAAGACGGTTTATTCCAGAAATGAAGGCAGCGGGAGCCGATCTGATCATTGCTATGCCCCATGCAGGCTTAGAGGATATTCCCGAAACGCTTGATATGGAAAATGCAGTGCTGCATCTGAGCAGGGTGGAAGGGATCGATGCCATTGTGTTTGGTCATGCACATAAAGTATTTCCCGGACCTTCGTTTATGGGGAAAACAGGTGTTGATCTAGAGCGAGGTACCATCCACGATATTCCAGCAGTGGAGCCGGGCTTTTGGGGGGATCATCTGGGGATCATTGATCTGGAGCTGACCTTTAGTGGAGGGAAGTGGCAAGTGGCTGCATCTGCTGCCGAGGTACGCCCGGTGTATGATCCGGTACGCAAGGAGGCGCTGGTACAACCGGATACTGCCATTCAGCTGGCGGTAGCAGAAGAGCACGCCGGAACATTGGAGTATATTCGTGCACCTGTAGGTCAGACGACGATGGCGGTGAACAGCTTTTTTGCTCAGGTGATGGATGATGCTTCGGTTCAGCTCGTGAATGATGCGCAAATGTGGTATGTGAAGCAGCAGATGCAAGGGAGCGAGTACGAAGGTTTGCCCGTTCTGTCGGCAGCAGCTCCGTTTAAAACAGGCGGCAGATATGGCCCGTCGTACTATACCCATATTCCGGCGGGGACGTTGGCGATCAAGCATATCGCCGATCTGTACAATTTTCCGAATACGCTGCATGTCGTTCGACTGAGCGGAACGGAAATCCGGGAATGGCTAGAGTGGTCTGCTGGACAATTCCGGCAAATTGATCCTTCAGCAGAACAAGAGCAAGAGCTGATTAATTCTGACTTTCCAAGCTTTAATTTCGATATCATCGACGGCATCAGGTATCAGATTGATGTAACACAGCCAGCCAGATATGATGCTGACGGGGGCCTAAAGGACCCAGATGCACACAGAATCATTCAGATGTCTTTTGATGGCGAACCGATGGATATGCAGCAAAATTATCTGGTTATTACGAATAACTATCGCGCGTTTTCCTCTGCGCTGGTCAATCCGGGTGGAGAGCGAATTATACTTGCTTCACCGGATGAGAACCGTCATGTGCTGACCGAATACGTGCGGCATATGGAGACGTTGACGCCAAAAGCTGATGGCCATTGGTCCCTCGCCCCATGGTCAGGTCGTCCGCATGTGACGTTCCTGACCTCGCCGCAAGCAACGGATGCCGCTAATGCCTATTCGGAGTTGCTTTATGAAGGGTTAACAGTAGAGGGATATGCTAAGTTTGCCATCGATTTCGGACGTTCACGGTAGAACTGCTGACTAGTTTTTGTCCTATAAGTCCACAGCATCAAAATAATAGAAATAGACTGTCCCGCAGAGGACGGTCTTTTTTCATAAAACAGTTTTAAAATCGTACAAAATTCGTGATTTTATATGTCCTGAGTCGTGTTTAAAGTTATTGACCTCTCGTATAAATAGACATATACTTTGATTAAACAAATTTTGGTTTAAAAGGTAATGAAAAAGTCACCATCATTCGTTTGAGGGGGTGTCCCTTTGGAAAAAAACACCACGATCCGCGCAGAAATAGAAAAGTATATTCAAAGTGAAGGCATTTCAATGCAATGTTTTGCAGATGCTTCAAAGGTAAATCCGGGTACACTTAGCGGTATACTTAATCGGAACCCACCACGGCCTATCTCAGTCAATCAGCTTGATCTGATTACCGAGGCCATGGGATTGGAAGAAGGATCTTTGTTCGAGATGTATGTGGATGAATGTTTTATTCATTCCTTACCACACTGGAGGAGGTTGCGTCCGTTTCTCCTGCGTTGCTCAGAGTTGAATAAGCTGGAGTGTATACGCAGTGTACTTGGCTATTTGATGGACGATTTATCGAATGTTCCTGCTATTTTTGAGACCGCAGAAGCGATGTTTGAGGATGGCAGACATGAAGCTTCCATGCTTCTGTATGATTGTGTCATCGAGAGTGAGAAGTATACCCACTCTGAACGGTTGGCGATCAGCTATTTCCGTATATTCCAGATTCAGATTAAGGATAACCAACGGAACTTGAAGGCTGCTGTACAATTCCATTTGTACCGTAGTCGTCTACCGGAAATTTACGCACTGGAAGGCTTACATATGCTATCTCAAGTGTTTGCTTTAAAAATGCAATGGTCCGAGATGGAAATGTATGCGGACGAACTAAGAGAGCTGGCGCAGGCATTGTATCGCAATCGGAACCGTTTTGGAGATGAGCACCTGGAGCTGCTTAAACCGCTCGTTTATTACTATGCTCAGGGGCATCTGCTCAAGGCCAGCTGCTATGAGTTTCAGGGCAGATATGAGGAATCCAAGCAATGGATTGAAGGTTATGCAGATTTGAGCTGGTTTGAGGGTTTAGACGAAGAAGGCTGGAAAGTAGTCAACCTACATCGTGTATATGCACAGGGCAACCGACTTTGTATTGAAATTAAAATGGGCAACACTTCTGCAATCTATGAATATATTACTTACCTGCGTGAGCATCCGGATGAGACACTGGAAGGACTGAACACCTTGCTCGAATCGGCGAACCGGTTCGGTTATTTCGTGGATGCCGAACTGGGACTGTTTAGTCAGCAACTCAAGAGCTTCTGGGAACTTGCACCGGAACGATGGGACACTCATTATCGCAAGCACTTTAATGCATTTCGCTTTGCATCCTTTTGCAAGGTGTATGCGGAATATTATTTCCGAAAAGGCGATTACCCCGAGGGAGTGGGACAAATACTGCATTGCTTGCAACTGTCTGTCGATAATAGCTATACCGAACATATCATTGGTTGTATGGCTTTATTTGAGCAGCATCGGAATTTTGCTACACCGGAACAGCAGCAGCTGTATCAGAGTCTGTGTCTGGGCGTACGTGCAAATGAAAAGAATCATGCCTATGATCACAGTACCGGTGGATATTTATAATTCCAAATTTCATTCGAATTCTTCATATAACACGTTATTGCGAGGATGTTCCTGTTTCAAAAGGGGATGTTCTCGTTTTTTAGCTGCTGCTGTCGCTTGTGACTTTTAACATAGAAAGGACCGTTTTGCGCGTTGACAAGTTTCGCAAGCGGGATTAGGATAAATGCAGCACAGAAAGTGAAGGAGAGCATGTACAAATGACGATTCCCAAAACATTAACGATAGCCGGCTCCGACACAAGCGGTGGAGCGGGTATTCAGGCAGACCTGAAAACCTTTCAGGAGCTTGGCGTATATGGTATGACCGTATTGACAACCGTAGTAGCGATGGGTCCTAAAACCTGGGATCATCTTGTATATCCTGTTGCGTTGGATGTGGTAGAAGCGCAGCTGCGTACTGTATTGGAAGGTATCGGTTTTGATGCGATGAAAACCGGTATGCTTGGTTCCGTTGAAATTATCGAGCTGGTAGCCAGCCATTTGAAAAAGCATGATCTGAAGCGGATCGTAATTGACCCGGTTATGGTCTGCAAAGGCACGGATGAAGTGCTTCAGCCGGAAAATACAGAGGCGATGCTGGAATTGTTGATTCCTGGCGCTGACCTGGTAACACCGAACTTGTTCGAGGCTTCGCAACTGGCGAAGAATGGACCGATCACGACACTGGAGCAGATGCAGGAAGCGGCTGCGATTATCCATGAGCGTGGAGCTAAGCATGTACTGATCAAGGACCGTGGCAAAATTCGCGCAGGTAAAGCGATGGATCTGCTATATGACGGAATCACTTTTGACTGGTTTGAAGCCGATGTTGTAAAAACAAACTTTACCCACGGTGCAGGCTGCACCACTTCGGCAGCGGTAACGGCTGGTTTGGCTCAAGGGCTGACTGTACGTGAAGCAGTGGATCAGGCCAAGAGATTTATTACACAGGCCATTGAAGGTAGCTTCAAGCTGAATGAATTCGTCGGTCCGACCCTGCATGCGGCACATCGTTTGCAAAATCAATAAAGCATGAAGGTCTGCGATCTTAGAAAGACTTATAAATCTCCATCAGGCTGAATATATATTAGATTGTTTTAGATCATGACTTTTTTGATATATAGAGTTAGATGAGGCTTAAAAGCCGCAATACATAGTATTGCGGCTTTTGAGGTTGTATTTTTTTGGAATTGCAGCTTCCAGTTTGGTCTACTCGTACTGTATAATAGGCATCAGATTTATTACATTTAAGGAGGAACCGAAGCAATGACATTATTCAGCCAAATGGCTTACAGCCGACCAGAGCAACCTGAAATTGAACAGCGGTTTAAAACGCTGTTGCAGCAGTTTCGTGAAGCAGACAGCGTAGAACGTCAAAATGAAGTGATTCATGCGATTAACAAGCTGCGCAGTAATGTGGAAACACAATTGCAATTGGTGGAAGTTCGGCACTCCATTAATACGGAGGATACCTTTTACAAAGCGGAGCAAGAATATGCTGATGATTTCATGCCGGTTATTCAGGAGTATGTAACCGATTACTACCGGGCATTGGTGGATTCTCCATTCCGAACCGAGTTGGAGAGTCAATGGGGCAGCCAGCTTTTCAGTATTGCCGAGGTAGCACTCAAGTCGTTCCATCCGGATATTATTGAGGATTTACAGCAGGAAAATAAGCTAACCTCGGAATATGCTCAATTGATTGCTTCAGCGAAGATCCCGTTCGAGGGAGAAGAACGCACATTGTCGCAGCTTCTGCCTTTTGAAATGGCTACCAACCGGGAGACGCGCAAACAGGCCTCCGAGGCTAAATATCAATTTATGAGTGAGCATGAGGACGAGCTGGACCGGATTTATGATGAACTGGTGAAGGTACGCACGCACATGGCACACAAGTTGGGCTATGACAACTTCGTAGAATTGGGCTATGCCCGCTTAGGACGTACAGACTACAATGCCGAAATGGTAGCCAATTTCCGCGAGCAGGTGCTGAAGCACATCGTTCCTCTGGCAACCAAGCTGAAGGAGCGCCAGCGCGAACGGATCGGAGTAGATCAGCTTCGCTATTATGACGAGGGCTTCAACTTCCTGTCAGGCAATCCTACGCCTAAAGGTGACCCGGAGTGGATCATTCGTAATGGAGCACGTATGTATGAGGAACTTTCAGCGGAAACACATGAATTTTTTAGCTTTATGATCGAACGTGGATTGATGGATTTGATCAGCAAAAAGGGCAAGCAAAGCGGAGGCTATTGTACATTTTTGAGTGAATATGGCACGCCGTTTATTTTCTCCAATTTCAATGGTACATCCGGTGATATCGACGTATTGACGCATGAAGCAGGTCATGCCTTCCAGGTCTATGAAAGCCGACATTTTGAAATTCCTGAGTACCATTGGCCAACTATGGAGGCGGCTGAGATCCACTCTATGAGCATGGAGTTTTTCGCATGGCCTTGGATGAATCTGTTCTTCGAAGAAGATACGGACAAATATCATTTTGAACATCTATCTTCGTCGTTGCTGTTCGTGCCTTACGGCGTAGCCGTGGACGAATTCCAGCATGCCGTATACGAACATCCAGACTGGACCCCAGCCGAACGTAAAAGCGCATGGCGCTCCATTGAACGTAAGTATAAACCGCATCTGGATTATGAAGGCAACGAGTATCTGGAGCGGGGCGGGTTTTGGCACAAACAGGGTCATATTTTTCAATCCCCGTTCTACTATATTGACTATACACTCGCGCAACTGTGCGCGTTCCAATTCTGGAAACGCATGAGTATCGACCGGACAGCTGCGTGGGAAGATTATTTGAAGCTATGCCGTGCCGGAGGAAGTCGATCTTTTACCGGATTGGTTGAGTTGGCTGGACTGATCTCGCCGTTCCAAGATGGCTGTATCGCCTCTGTAATCGGAGAAATCGAAGCATGGCTGAACAGTGTGGATGATAAAAAGCTGTAAGTATAACTAAAAAGGGCATTTCGCTTACCTGTCAAAGCTGAAAAGCTTGCAGATGGCGGAATGCCCTTTTGTGTAAATGAAACTTCAATTAATGTTTGGTGTTAAGCGGTTTGAGATTGGCTTCAATAGATGCGCGGCGCGATTCCAAAAATGGCGGTAACGCCAGCGATTCACCCAGAAACTCCAGTTCTTCATCCGTATCAAAGCCGGGTCCATCGGTTGCCAATTCAAACAGAATGCCGTTCGGCTCACGGAAATACAATGAACGGAAGTAAAAGCGATCTACAAAGCCTGAGTTGGAAATTTGCAGCTGCCCAATACGGTCTACCCACTGTTTGAGCTCTTCCTCAGTTTCAACACGGAAGGCTACGTGATGCACACTGCCGCGTCCTGGTCGCTCTTGTGGCAGATCGTTGCGCTCTTCCAGATGAACTTCGGTTCCTGTACCGCCTTCACCCGTTTCATAGATAACCACATCCGGTTGTCCAGCAACAGGAGAAGGATAGGAGCCCTTTTTGCGGAAGCCCATAACCTGTTCAAGAATAAGAATGGTATTCTCCGCTTTGGGAATAGTCAGATGAACCGGTCCAAGTCCTACAATGCCGTATTCGGCAGGGACAGGGCTTTTCTCCCAAGGCGTGCCGCCGCGCATTCCGTGATCATGCTCATCTGAAACGAGGAAGAAGCGTTGTCCTTCAAAATCCTCGAACGAAAGTGCCAAGCGTCCCGCTTGATCCGTAATTTCACCATGTTTTACATCCAGCTGCTCGAAGCGGTTTTTCCAGTAATCCAGTGCCTTGTCATTCGGTACCCGTAGGGAGAGAGCTGAAATGCTGTTATTTCCTGTACGAGTTTGTCCCGCATGTGGAATTTCAAAGAAAGTGACTTCTGTACCCGCAGTTCCACGCTCATCTCCGTAAAAAAGGTGATACACACTAACATCATCTTGGTTCACCGTTTTCTTGATTAGCCGAAGTCCCATTACCTGAGTATAAAAATCAACATTTTTAGCCGCTGCCGCTGTAATCGCCGAAACGTGATGCAATCCTAATAGTTTCATGTCATTATCCTCCTTGGTTTTTATATGATTAGGTTTTTCTAAACAAAATAAACAGTCGAAAAACTTTTCTTTATATTTATTATCTTGATATTAAGATATATTATTTTTGATTGTTTGTCAACTTAAATTACGGTCTTGCTTCAAAGACGGACAAAACTAGAAATTCGAAATAGTGCAAAAGCAGATACAATAAAGCTCAATATAGCCCAAAGTAGATAGAATGAATTTTATTATAAAAGGAGTGTACTAAATGTATACGGATAAGGATTTAACGATTAGGCCTGTTACAGAAGAAGACCTGCCGGCTCTTTGGACGTTAACTTTTAAAGAAGAAGCACCGGAATGGAAGCAGTGGGATGCACCCTACTATGAACATAAGCCACTTTCTTTTGATGATTATTTAAAAGAGAAGGAAAA
>RCUF01000237.1_pt1 | contig 24452 bp, 26 predicted proteins | sample 2166311 | NCBI WGS metagenome assembly RCUF01 (sample SAMN09932608, study PRJNA488358) | compost metagenome | feature: garden; material: soil; isolation source: compost soil in 4-hydroxybenzonitrile-enriched culture | place: Germany: Experimental Botanical Garden Goettingen | collected 2016-01-27
CCAGTGGGCACTAGTGTTAATGGCGGTCGATACCCTTCGGGCAATCTAAAAATTGATGTACCAGGTATTACAACCCCACCAGAAACATTAATCGACACAACTACTGTGCTGTTTACTTTTTTATACCCAGTTGTATATACGCCATGAAGGACATTCCAAGAGTTAAGCAACGTTGGAGTAATCCAGCCCGGCGCATCCTTCTCTGCTTTCTTTTGCTCGACTACGCTGACACGTTGTAACGCTTCGGCAACGCCTGCGGTTAAGTCGCTAATCTGAGCTTTTTCATTTACGGCCAATGTCCCAGTGATCGGGACGATAGGCGACTTATCAAACTTGGTATAGGTGACGCTGTAGGCTGTGGATTGGTCATATGATCCTGCAAATTGAGCAACGGCACCACCATAACCGGACGAACTGTTGGATAAGATCGACCAACTATAGTCAGTCATAGAGTTTTTATACACTCGTAGAATACGATTTGTCGCCTTAGATAGTTTAGATGACTGGTCGTTGATATTGGAGACTGTACCGTATGAGATCGGATTCGCCCGCTCCCGCAGTACAATCCCCGTACCAACTTCAACTAAGTTATCACCTTCGGATAGTACCAAGCTTCCTTCGGTTACAACTGGTTTGACTGTTTCTTTTGCTAGGCGATAAAGGAGATTGTAATAATTCCATCCTGCTGCAAGCGCAACATTTGAAACAGTAACAGGTAGTAATTGCGTTCCGTTAACTCCGTCGTACCCCAAAATAGGAATCCATATTTTAGTCCCGGAACCGTTATAAAGAGGTAAATTTAAATCCCCTAGCAGAGACATCCTCCACCCCATAAAATACGCCTTAATCTCGTCCTGTGTCGGAGAGTAATCCTGTCCCCATCCACTATCAATGTTAGCAACAGTTAAATACAAAAATTTGTCTGCCCACATATTAAATTGGTCACTACCTGTTGGAGTAGCATTTGTGGTGTTATTTGTACAAGAAGCGCCATTATATTTTGTAATATAACCAGAGTAAAACATAGCATCAGATACAGGAAAAAAAAGCTGTTTAAATCCCGTATAAATATTGGGGTTAGTAGACCAATTTAAACTACCATCTAACACGACTTTCTTCCACTTCGCCAGTTTATTGTATTCTCCGTTCTGCTCAAAGAGTATATCCGGATCGCTTCCATTCGTAGGGTCAGCGTGTAGTTCAGTCTGAAAAGCAAGCATAGATTTACGCTGAGGTTTAAATGGCTTGGATTCTGAACCGTTCGTAAGCATTGGATTAACAAACCTAGCTAAACCCGTTGCAGGAGCACTTCCGTTTTCATTGAGTGTATTAAAGACAACTTCAATAATTGGCGCTGCACTCGTTGTGGTTATGTTCGTGAACTTTTTTACACCGTCTAGCCGTGTCTTGTCTGCCTTACATAAATACATGTATACCCAAGCGTTATTACCTGTCTTTTCAACGCTTAACGTGTATGTTCCAACGGGAACAGTAATATAGCATTTAAGATATGCCCCACCAACTCCTGCAGCATCTATTTCCGCCTCATATGGTGCTTTAATATATAGCTTATCTAGTGGGCTATTAACGTTTATCCCTTGTTCCCATTCATAAAACGGCGGTATTAGATTGCCAGATGTACCGATCGCATAAGGATTCTCCACGCCAACAACACCAGTAGTGTAGGGGTATTTTGCTCGTACCAGGTCATCGTTTAGGGCTACTGCATACTCTGCATCCGATAGTTCATAAACCCTCAACGCGTCAAAAAAACCATGATTTCCGGCTGCACCTTCGACGGTTAGCACAATATCCGATGTCGTGTCAGTGCTAACGGATATTTTTGCTTGTAACACTCTGTAGGAGTCTTTTGTAGCTGTAGTAACTATATTAGACAGATTCGAAAATCCTAGCTTTACTCTTGTCGCGTTGCCGTTTTTCGCCTCAACAGCAACGAGATATTTTTTTCCCGCTTTAAAGACGAATTGGGTATAACTCACCTTTGCAAGAAGATTGCCCGTTTTGATACTAACCTTGTAGCAATAGTTACCCTGCACCTTATTTGCAGCATCTAATTCCACTGTTGCCGCCGTATTGGGTGTCAGGTCTGTTAGTGTATCTAAATCCCCTCTGCGCCCAAGTAAATTTATAAGCGTTCGGCCTTTTACTTCTTCGAGACGAAACCTTGTATCCTTAACAGCATTAATCCGCTGCAGGCCATGTTGTAGGGTAATGGGATTGGTATCGGCTGCATCCAAGCGATCATACAATCCTTCGATGTTTTGTCGAGCTGCATCGTGGTCATAAGCCGTGAAGTTCCGGGCCAGACGGGTACCAGCTGTCCAGGTCTTAGCCATGCCTTGAAATCCGCGCACACACCCCTTAAGGATGTTGCCTTCTACTTCGTTGTACTTAATGGTTTCTGCTGCTTCTCCATTACCGATTACAGCCAGTCCTTCAGGTTGGAGCAGTACTGATATATCATTTACTTCAATATCCGTATCTGTTGCTGTAATCGCTGTGACGAGTTCTGTCTTGGGAGAGTTCACAACTGCTTCGTACATTTTTTGCATTTATCATCACCCCTCATCAATGACAAACTGCCCCGCCGAAAAACGAATCAAATCGTTTTCCAAGATGATCCGGGGCTTTTTTACAGCACCATGATAAATCAGGTTACCGCCTGTCGCAGCGTCCCGGATACCTACAAAAGCCGCGATTCCTTGGTCACTCGTAGCAGTAGGAAAAGCCACATCTGCGTTATTACTAGTAACCGCCCTGCGAGCTACAATAGTAGGAGCTGAGAACACGACCTGCACCCTTGTATATCCGCCTCCTACGATCTCCTGTCCTGTATCAGCGTCAGTCGGATCACTTGTATAAAGAGCAATGTACACTTTAGTTGGTGGTGTAAATGCCACACCCCGAAGAGCGGAATTAAGACAAACTGTTTTCCAGTAGTTTGATTTCGATAACAATATTTCATCTGCCACAAAAATCCCTCCTATTCAGTCTTATATTCGTTTTTGATCGTAAATCCTGCTAGTGTTGCGGTTCCAACATTAGTCAAAACGATAACTGGACTTGCCCGCTCGTCACCTGCTGATTGTACAGATAAGACCTGTGGAGATTGAGTTATGGTCAACTCTGTTAAACGTTCGTCGCTAAGCGGAAACGGATTTTCACCCATTTTGATTGGGATAGTTAAATTACCATCGAAAATGATCTTTTCAATAGCAATAGTCCCGGCGTACCGTCCGATGTATCGCTTACCTGGTCTGTCCGAAAAGGTAAATGAAATATCTCCTTTTTTGGCATTAAAAAGATCCGCCACTTGGGCGACTCTATTGTGATAATCAATTGTGGGGTTATCAGCCATTAACACACATTCAAGGTCAAATGTCCTCGGACCATAAGAGCTTCCGAAATCCAGTTCCCCGTCCCTATCAGCAAGCTCTAGTCCGTTGTCTCTGGTTGGTGGCAAGGGAGGAATGTTATGCTTCTTTACCCCTAAGCCTATTGACCTTAAATCAACTCCATCAGCTGTTACGGTAATCAACCTTTACCTCCTCCTCTAGCCTGAGCCCTTCGAATAAAGTTATCGCGCTCCGACCAATAGACCCTTGCTGTAGATTCATCCTCAATATAAGTGTCTCCTGAAAACGATATGTCCACCCTACTATTCTGATGCGTGTTTTGACCTGCTGCGGCTGGCATTGAAAAGTTAGGCATTGAAAAGTTAACTGTTGGCATTTTGAAGTTCAATAGTTTGAAAAGGTTGCTCTGTTGTCTTTCGGTAATAACTCCTTCTCCTGCCTGAGCAAGGATTGGCACCTCCTGACCGCGAACGCCCGGGACAACCCCTCCTACATGAAACTTTTCAAGCTTGCCAGTGTCCTTAGCTATTCCGTATTTCTTTCTCAATGCTTCATTTTCGGCATGTACAGCGGCCTTATCTTCAGGCGTTGCTGTTTCAGAGTACCACTTATCAATGTTGCTGTTATAGCGGATTAGGTCCTGATCTCGTTCAGATAAATAGCTTCCGGTTGATCCGGTAGAAGCTGGCGACGAAATTGAAGGAGTGGATACAGAACTAATCCTAGACATTCTCGCCTGGTAGTCAGCGATGAATTGATCAAGCTGAGTAAGGATTTCGGCGTTCTTCTCATTCTCCTTCAAGACCTGAAGTTGTTTCAGGTCCTCTGCCTTGAACTCAATTGTTTCGGAGAAAGTATCAAATGCGCTGGCTAACTCATCATAATGCTGATTGGCCGCATCGATCTGGGCATTGTAATCTTGTTCCTTCTGGCTCTTCTCATCTTCCAAGGCCTGTTTTTGGTCTTGAAGACTCTGCTTGGCGAGATCCCGTTCATGTTCTCGCTGCATGTCCTCTATTTCCTTGATTAGGTCCCTTCGTTCTATAACTCCATCAGGACCTACAGCGGATTGAAGTTTTGCGAGCCTGGCCTGTTTTTCAGCTAACTTTCTTTCGTAGTCTTCTTCGATGTAAAGTCGGTCTTTCGCTTTAATTTCGTCGTCGATAGCTTTTATCTTTGCATCCTGTGCGCTTAGAAAAGCATCACGTTCAGCCTCAATGGCTTTAATCGCCTCGTTCTTAGCTGCATCCATCTTTGTTCTTATTGATTTTACTGAGACTGTGACAGACTGTTGCTCTTCTTCTAAGAGTTTCTTCTTCAAAGTGTACACTTGCTCATCGGCTTGCATTCGCTGGTCAGTACCTTCTCGGTACATTCCTTGAATCTTCTCCCAAGCCTTAATCTCATCTTCGGTTGAGATTTGCTCCATGGTCTTCTGATGGTTAAGGTTTTTTGTGAATAGGGAGAAATATTCTTGTTCTGCTGCCATTCTAGCAGCAAAAACTTTTTCATCTAGCTCCGTTCTTTCTTCTGTTCCTTTTTTATAGCGTGCTTGCACACGAAGAAGCGTTTCTAACTCCTCTTCGGCAGAAACTTTCCGCGTAGCCTTTTCATGAGAAATCCATTTCATTGAGTCTTGATAGGCTTCTTTCTCCCTTGCGGAGATTTCGTCAGTAAGCTTATTTCTTAAATCACGAACCTTCACATCAGCTTGTTTACGTTGTTCAGTACCTTCTTTGTATCTAGCCTGAACACGTTCCCACGCTAACAATTCTTGTTGAGTATTCATTCTACCCATATCTTTTTCATACTCTATAAAATTGCTGGATTCTTCGAACTTCTTCTGTAACGGGTCATCCTTCTTGCCTGAAGATCCTGATTTACTATTGCCGCTTTTTCCATTACCACCTGAAACACCGAAAGAAGAATCCTTATATAATTTAGACAAGGCGTTTATCTTTTTGTCATATTCCTTCATTTCTGCTTCATAATCGCTGTAAATCGAATCTATACCAGATTCTTTAGCAGCTTGTTCAATGCCGGATTTTTTTAATTGTTGTTTAAAGTATTTTAGATCGTCACCAGTTGTTGTTACATTATCAGATGTCATGGATCTAGTTCCATTTAACTTTGCCTTTAGATCAGCTAAGCTTTTAATAGCTTCAGCTTCTATTCCATATGCTTGCAAGCGCTCTTCTGTAGCTAGTTTCACATTAAATGCAGAGTTCTTTTCAGCCTCCAACTCATCTATTGCTTTTTGAATTTTAGCTTTACGGAGTACCTCTACTGCATCTTTTTCAAAAGCCCACCCATCAGCAGTTTTATATATTGCATCGGCTAATTGTGGATATTTCAAAATCAAATCTGCGGCATTCGCTGCATTTAAAGATTGTCCCTCGGCAAGCTCCCTGGACAAGGAATTTAGTTCACTTATGGCTGAACTATTTCCTTTAATCTGAGATTCGAGATTCTCATGTGCTTTTACGAGGTCTTCTGTAGACTGGTATTGATCATCTTGTGCATCCGTTAAACTATTGGTACTTTCTCCATACTCATCCATTGTTCCTGCAACTTGGGAGACTTTTGATCCAAGATTGTTTGTAGCGGATGCAACATCCTTTGTCGTGCCATTCAGGGCATTAAGTGTATCTTGGCTGTTTTTAATCTTTTGATTTTCTTCGGCTATTTCATCCCCTAGGTTCACAACCTCTTCGGACCACTGATGGATCAAGTCTTTTACTGTTTTACCCATCATTTTATTTATCGGACTTAGATCAGCCTCCGAAGCATTTCTAATAGCATAGCGAGTGTACTCTAACTCATTTTCAAGCTCGGCCTTTCTTCTTTGGGCAGCTTCTAGATTGGCCTCCTCAACAACCTTCACGCTATCGGCATATTTCAGCTTCCATTCTTCTATTTTTTGTGCATCAACATCTTTTGCCTTTCCAAGCTCATCCCATTGGGATATCAGTCCTGGCATTATCCCGCTAATCTTTTCTATGACCGTAGCAAGTTCCTGCTTGGCTACTGTAACTTCTCTATCTGATCTAGTATTATCATCAACAATAGATTTAAGTTGATCATATCGACTAACTAAGGAACTCATATCTCTATTTTGCTGCATGGTTTGTTCACTAATTTTGTTTTGTTCGCCTTTATAGTAGGACCATGCTATTGTAGCCGCACCTATAGCAACTGAAATTGCAGTAAGAACGGCTCCTAAAGGCGTTGCTATAAAAGCCTTTTGGGACATGTTAGCCGCATCAGTAGCTGTTTTCATACCTAGCATGGCTTTAGCGCCATTCGTCAGACCTATTGCTAGAGAAATTAGTGTTTGTCCTGTAAAGATCCTTGTTCCAGTGTTAAGAATTGTAATTGCCCCACCTAGCAATAAGATACTAGTCATCGTGTTTCTAACTGGATCTGGAAGTGAATTGAAACCATCGATTAAAGTAGTTACTGTTTGGGTGATAATTTTAAGAACTGTTAAGAGTCCGTTATCACCCATAGTGATAATGAGTTCATCCCATGCTGCTTTAAGTTGCTTAGATTGTTTTTCCAACGTGGTCATAGCAAGAGCATTTTCTCGTTGGGCTGATCCAAAGGAGTTTTGGGAAGTAACGGCAACATCCATTGCTTTGTTGTAATTATTCATCAGCGCAATAAACCGTGAAGCCTGATCACCACGCGCAATTGCTTGTGTTATTTCTGCACGCTCTACGTCTGTCAGTACACTCCATTTTTCCGCAATCTTGCCAAGTAGTTCAGGGAACTTCATCATTTCCCCATTAGCATGCTTCATAGTGCCTACATACTTTTCAAGCTTATCTACTGCAATATCACGGCTAGAGAAGGAAATGAACGACTTAATGGCATTACCGGCAACTGAACCCGTAAAGCCCGATTGATTGAGTACAGTTAAATAACCAATCAATTCGTCTATATCTACTCCAGCATTTTTAGCTGCTGCACCAACTCTGTTGATCCCTTCAAGGAGCTTCTTAGATGTGGTCGGATAGTTGTTCGACACTTCATTCAACTTATCCAAGAGCATCTCAGAGTCTTCTGCCGCCATTCCATAGTTTAGAATCGCACCAGTCATCAAGTTCTGTGCTTCCGCGGCATCTCTAAAGGATTGCTCTACGTTTGCTGCCATTAGTGCTGTACGCGCCAAAAATTCTGTCTCTCTTTCATCAAAACCTTGTTGAGCTACTTGTGTGTAAACCTTAGCAACTTCTGTTAGAGCGTAACCATACTCTTTGGCATTTGAAATCATCGACTCTTTTACAAACTCAACATCTGCTGTATCACCCATGATACGCTTGATGTTTACTAGCTCATATTCAAAGGCCTTAAGTACTCTTATCGCTTCATGCCCACCGCGCATCACGGCATAGTACATTGTTCCTTGTAACATATATTGAGAGGATCTATCAAAGACATTATTAGTGTTATTGAGCATTTTATTCATTCGTGCTGCATGTCGCTCTTGTTCCATTTCCAGTTTTTTATTACCATTGCGCATTAACTGGAATTGTCGATCAATCTTGGCTTGAACCAGATTTTCTTGTGAACTAGTAACCAATGATTTTTGCTGAAGAACTGTCATCTTTTGCTGATGTATTTGTTCTTGCTGCTCAATTTTAGTGTGACCCGATTTTAAAGACTGCTTCTCCCTCTCAAGTCTCGCTTCAATGATCTGCGCTTGAGCTTGGGAAGTTGTCGTTTTCTGTTGTAATGATGACATGCGCTGCTGGTGTTCACGCTCTTGTTGCTCTATAGCCGCTTCTCTTTTTTTAACAATAGCCTGCTGCGCTTTAAGTTTTGCATCGACAATATTATTAGTTTGGTCTAGCTGCTGTTTTTTGGCTGACAGAAGCTCTGCCTGTGCTGTCCGTTGTTTTACTAGAGCTTCTGATTCCGCTAATATTTTTTTTCTACGTTCTTCGGAAGACAATGCAATTTTGTCCGCAGCACTCGCTAATGCAGTGTAGTTCTTCTGAGTAATGGTTAGTTCCGAATTCAAAACTTTAAATGATCCAGCGTTACCACGAGCACCTTCATCTATGACTTTAAATGAATGCAATATTCTAGATGTATCAAGGTTAATCCTAGCCCCGACCACATCTTTATTTAATTCATCCGCCAATTATATCACCTCTCAGCTAAGGAAAATTTTCCTGAACAAAACGCAAAAAAAGCCCACTCATCACGGAGTGGGCTATCTGAAGATCCCCAAATCCGAGAGGAACTTGGCTTTCTTCGGTTTCTTTTCTATTGTTCCTCCGTGCAGGATCACTTCGAATTCATTCTGCACCTTTTTGACTTTGGATAAGGCTCTAATCTTAGGAATGGTCATATTTTCCCAATGATCATCTGTTATACCCATGCTTACGCATAATGCCCATAACTCCATCCAGTCCGTTATTTTGCCTTTATCCTGCGCTTCATCTTCTTCCTCGTCGTCCTCATCGGAATCCGGAGGAGGGAATGATTCATCATAGAAATCGGGTCAGAAGATCATCCAACACCTTCAGTCCTTCTTCATCCACGTTTTCATACTCTTCTTCAGTCAATCCCTCCACAAGGACGAGGTTGAATGCTTCCTTATACGCTGCTTCCACAGCCGGAAAGTCAATCTCTGGACGTTCATCCGTAGCATCCAACTTATCCCGCCCGATAGAAAAGGAAAAAGTATACCCTTTGTTCTTCATGATTTGACGAACCTTGCGGATCGTCCCGATGGTCCCGATTTTGACATGCTTGATGATTCCTTCACCAAGAATAACTTCCGTTCCAATATTAAAGGTTTGATCCAAGTTTTGTTCTTCTTTAATTTCACTCATTATGAGTCCTCCTAAATAAGCAATCCCTCTTGCTGGTTAGACAAGAGGGAAGCAAGTTATTTTTTATTCTGAGAAAATGATTTCAGCAGCAACGCCATCCGGATTATCAGGTGTGATGTCTGCTTCAAGGACTTCGAGTTGGATAGTATTCGTTGATGGCGTCTTTCTTGTGGCACCGACGTTCAACGTACCGCCCCCAATTGCCTTGTGGACAGTAAGCTGCACTTGAACTGTCTTGCCTGTTCTATCATTGATAAGTTCGAAACGGTGGATGAATTTAAATGGTTTTGGCTTACGTGTTCCAGTAAAGGCGTTTCTAGTCCCCTTAGCTTTCTTCCACTTAAATACAACCACCAAATTGCTGTTATCATTCGCGGAATCGGATGTAATTGTACCGTCTACCGTGATAGTGTATTGGTCAGCTGTAGGTGCGGTTGCAGCCTTTTCAAGCTTAGTCAATTGCCCCTCAGGAGATTTGAGATACACTTCTTCACTACCAGCAACAAACGTCCCTTCAAACTTATCGGGAGCTTTTACTTTGTAGCCAGATGATGTAAGGATACCTTCTTCATTCTCGTCAAACTCTACCTCTCCCTGCTCTGTTGCCGCCCCCTGAGAGAGTTCAGCCAGCAAAGGTGAATAGCGCGGTACTTCAATGCTGAGCGTGTCCGCAAGGTCCTGAGCCGTGAGGTGGAATGGATAACCAGATTCACCGCCAAACACCTTTTCCCATGCAAACTGTGGAGCAAACATTACACTGTTAATTTTTTCATCAATGTACCTTAACGTTCCGTCGAGTTCTCTTGTCCAGATTTTCCCGACTCCATCAAACACTAATGGTTCTGCCATATTGGTTTATCCCTCCCTGGGTAATAAAAAAGGAACTTGCGCTGTTATTTCACAAGTTCCCAAAGTTTGTTATCGATTTCTTGGAGGCGTTTATACTCATCCGATTTTTCGTAATTTTCAACAGGTTTGAGTCCGCCCATCATGCCGAGTTTTTTCGCCAAGGTAACTTTCTCTTTTACCAGCTTTTCAAGTTCTGGAGATGGCTTGTTCTCCATATCCGCGCTTTCATTTTTTGGAACAGTCACTGTCATTCACCCTTTCAATTTATTCGATGGTAGTTAACGTCATAAATAGCTTCATATCCTTTGACTCCAGTTATCCCGGTTGCAAAATAATCATCATGGGCCAGAGAACATCGAGATGACACAAAGCCATCATCCCTGATGTGTTTATCATGAAACAGTTGAAATAGCTTATCTGCAATATTTTTAGCCTGGCTACTGTTCTTACCATAAATGTCGAGAATGAATTTACCTTCATAAACAAGATAATTACGGCTAAATCGACCTGGCTTTAGATATATCAGAAGCATCGGCACGTCCTGACTTGTAATAGCCTTGTCAGGCTCAATCCCTTTAACAATCCGTCTAACAATATCTCCTGTCGGTGATGCTGGAGTAAGGTCAAAAAATTCCATGAATTGCTCGTCACGTTTTAGTGTATTGTAAATAGCATCAATTAGCATATTCCCCATTACATCACCTCTGGATAAAGTATTTGTGAAATGGAAATTCCGTAATGACTCGGCTAATCCCTTCAAGGATTCGATTCCTGTTGGACTGGAGTGCCACACGCAGGAAAAATGTTGGCGGCGTTGGCCCATAGCTTGGATCAATGTCACCTCTTGCCGCCAGTTCCTCAAGGTCAACTCCAACGTATGAGCCGCCTGACCTGCGAACCTCGCCATCAATGCCTTTATATGCCCCTTGAGGACGACCAACAACAACCTTCTTCCCTTTCGACCGCACTCGGTTCCAATACTCACTGTTCATGTAAGTGATCAGCCCAGGGTTTTCCTGTGGTCCGGCCATCAAGGAGCCTTTACCAAACTGCTCCAACCATGCTTGCCAGTAATCAGCCGTTATCTCTCCCTCGATCATGCGATTTGCAAGATTGGTCAGCTCCATCTTTAAATGATTCCTAACTTCAGGATAATAACGAATGTTACTTTTGGCAGTAAGCAGTACAAGTTTCGTCAGCCCTGTTATTTCAACAGCCAAACTACGTTGGAGGTCATATGTTGCTCTCTCTGCGTCATATCCTGCAATCATCGTGTGTCCTCCGATAGTTGGATATGCAGTAGGTTAGGATATTTTAGATCGTCGATAACATCAACCTGATATGGCCGACCATTGAGCAGCGCTCGATCTGGAGATATTAAGGATTGGTCTTGCGGTCGCCTAATATCGACCGTTGTCTGAAGAATGAGTACGTAAGTTGTCGTTGGCAGCAGTCCTGGATCATCCAAGCGGAGTTGGGCGCTGACAAACTGAGCGAATCCTCTCACTTCCTCCACTTGTGTAAATTCAGGATTTCCCTTCGGGTTATCATTGCTGTCATAATCCTGCGTATACCGCTGTATTTCGACTGTGACGTTTGTCTTGAGCAAGGAGCAGTATTTATCCCTGTCCGTAGTCAGACGCATTGTTTGAGTAAAATACAGAGTATCCTCCACCTCTACAACCAAACCGTGAGATACCACTGAAGTTGGAGCGAACAATCCGTTGTAAATGTATTCCTTGCCGATTATCGTGGTTGCTTTCGTTTCCCTTGACAGCACAACCGCTTCAGGAGCGCCACCAACGACACAGGGAGTATGGCGGTGCTTGAAATCATTAAACATGCCGCCGTTTCATCTCCTTTAAACGGGTAGGTCCTGCCAATCCGATTATCGGCACATCCGAACCTCGAAATGAATCAGGTATCTCATCGATATACCCATAGGCTTCATCAAACAATCCTTCGGCCAACTTGTTCCAATTAACCGTTTGATTCTCGTAAGAAAAGTCAAAATCTTTCTTTGCTTTCTTGAACCTTGCTGCCATTGAAGGAGTAATAATAGCGGCTACCATACAAATAGCAGCCGCATACAGATAGGTTTGATCGTCTCCGGTCAAATCTTCGTAACCTGGAACGGCTGCGATGACTTTGTTCTCGCCAATCGGCAAAATTGAAGGCGCATCGATTTCGGCGTTAGACAAAACGTCTTCACCGATTCCTAAGCGCCCCCGTATCTCGTCGTGGTAAGTATCCGTTATTAGGATCTTATTCGCCATTTACGTCACTACTAGCAGCGGAAATGGCTGATTTCAGTTCCTCTGCATCCATTTTGGTGTAGCCCGGAATTTTCATTTCTTTGGCCGTAACTTTGAGTTCTTTCAACTCATCGTCGGCTTGGAAAGATGCGATCTGCTCTAACAATTCAGTTTCTCTGGATATATACCCTTCCAGTTGCTCTTGAAGTGCCGTTTCTCTCGCCTGTGCGTCTGCTAAGTCCTGCTCCAACTTCGCAGTAAGCTCTGACTGATCTCCAGTTACTGTCTCATCGCTGTCAATCAGTTCGGCCAACCTCTGCCCCGTAGCAGCATTACACACCTTCCTATTGGCGATATCAATAAGCCCTTCCGGGGCATCTTTTACAATGTCCCCGGCGTTATATCCTCCGACAGCATCAACCAACACTTTTACGATTGTCATAGGTTTGGTCCTCCCTTACGCCACTGTGGCGAAGATATGCCAGTTGACGTATTTTAGACGCGGCAGCACGGTTGCACCGTTGATCAATTGCCATTGGTCTGGGTCGCCTTGGATCAGTTTTGCTAACGCGAATTTGCCTGTATGACCTGTAAAAATGTCCTCGTAGTTGTTCGGGCTGGTAACAAGGTCCATCATGGAGCCTGTCATACCTTGGCCGACAATAATGCAGGCATTGTCAGGAATGAAAGGGTAAAATGTTCCGGAATCGTCAATGTATCCGCCGTCATACACTTCATATTGAAGGCCATTCAAGTTCTGATTTATAATTTCAGCCAGTGAACCGGATGTAACAACATCCTTGCCGAAAGTGAACTTGATCAACTCACGAATTTTAGCGTTTTGTTTCAAGTAAATGTCAACTTGCTTGTTGACCACGATCTTTACCGGACGCGCTCCACTACCACGGAATCTGAGAACCCAAAGATCAATATCGGCCAAAGGATCGGCTGTGGCAACATTGCTCCAAAGTACTGCCGCTGTTGGCTTATTGTTCGCTGGAACCCCATAATTGATAGTTCGCGCTGGCATAGTTGCAGTTGCTGGTACTACAAGGCTTCCAGTAAGCGAATGCCACCGCATCCATTCGAATCGAGTTTCAAGGCGTTGGTTGAGATTTACCATTTTTTCAACCATATATTCCTCGCCCCATGTTTGTTCTAGTCTATTACCTGGTTTACGAAGAGTTGCAATCTTTTCACGGTCAATGATAGACTTTTCGCGCCATTCCTGGTTGGTAAAGCTCATGTGCTTAACAACTGGTGCGGCGTGGATTGGAGAAGGATCGTTAAGGCCGGTAGGTGGAGTCATACCAGTATCGTCATAGGTAATATCGTATTCGATTGTCAGACCGAGTTCCGGTTTGAAATCAACACCATTCGTTAGGATTTGAGCCCCACGAAAACTGTTAATGTCTGTTCGAATGTTCTGAACGACTTCAGTCAAGAAATATGGATCAAGTACGTTTGCCATGTATGTTGTTCCTCCTTATACAAAGTAGCAAAGCTTCAGCGCTGTTTTAGCCGCTGCATCTAAGCCTGTCAATTTTGATTCCATGAATACCGCTCCGATCCAAGCAGAGGCGCCAATGTCGGTGAGTGTTGTGTCTTGATCATTATCAAGGATACATACAGCCACTTCAGATCCATCAGTAGCGTTTGGATCGTAAGGAATGAACTTACTTGAAGCTGTTACTTTCCCCAGTACTGTTCCCTTTTTAACCACACCGTTACCTTGTGCTAGCAATACGCCTCCAGGAAGTTTCAATTGCCATTCGCTGATGGCAAGAACTTCTGTGAATTCTTGAGTGTAAACCGGACCAGGACCAGGAGCGCCATTGTATTGAGATTGGATCATATTACTTGTCCTCCTTTAGCAGGTTTCCTCTGCCAGTATTTTTCAGAACAGCTACTGCAGATTCTTTAGCTAGAGCTCTTTGTTCTTCAGGTGTTTTTTCTGTTTTCTGTGGGTTGCTAGGTGCTGCTCCGCCCAACGCTCCTACAGGAAGATCAGGATTATCACCTTCTGTATGACGACCGCCTCCGCCAAGAGCAACTTGTGCTTGGGCTTCATAACTCGCGCCGATCTTTTCGATTTCTGATACCGGAAGATTGGACAATGCCGTTTTCATCGCCTCAACATTGAACGCATCACCCAATGCTCGGACACCAGCTCCGCAAGCTTGTTCAGTAATCTTGACTTTGTAAGCCGCACCATCCGTTGCTTGAGCGTTTAAAGCAGCGAGTTTGCTTAAAATATCAGAATCATTCTCCGCACTTAAGGCAGTTTTGATCTGACCGAGCAAATTGTTCGCTTGCGTGAGTTTCTCTTGTGCTTGTTGCAGTTGAACCGATTGTTCTTTTCCGTCCACCGTTCCATCCTCCTTGGCTAATTTTTCAGCCGTATTATTTTGATCTTGCTTCATTACAAAAGAGTTGAATCCCGACTTTGCGCTAAATGAATAAAAGACGCGCCCACCACTTGGAAGTGACTTCGCATCTTCAGCTAATGGTTCCCAAGTAATGTTGTCCTGAGTTTGTGTAGTTCCGCTCATTCCGACAACTCCAGCCCCTGGATAAGCCCCATCAAACACCAATGAATTCTCCATTAAATCGCCATCGTTGATGTCAACCGTGCAAAGTTTTGAATCATACTCCCTGCCACGAATATGAGGGCAGTTCCCTCCGAAATACTCCTGTCCGCAGATAGAGCATGTCTGACTAGTGACTGTGAATCCGATGGATGTATCAAAAATTGTGCCCGCATCGATACCTTCTGCTATCTGATCAACTTCGATCTCTCCGACCTTTTGACCCATTTTCATGTAGTGATCTGCATAAAGAGCCAATTCTTCTCCATCCATTTGCAAGCGACTATCAAACGTTCTACCAATAGGAATTGTCATGATCCCTAAGTTAGCCCAGGAATGATCAAGGAGCAGCGACACGCCTTCACGTGCTTGAACTGCCATCTTTCGCAAGAAGTTAGGAGTTAATCGATAGAAGCGACGAGGAATCATTTGATCTCCTACGAGTTTGGCAGGAAATACGTATGCTTCATCTTCAGACAAAGGAACTCGTGCAAGCTGGTTAATCCGTGCGAGTTGCTCAGTGGTTGGTTTTGCCATTTCTAATTGTCACCCCCAATATAAAATGAAGTTCTCTATGATCTTGGTGGCCAATTCCACTGACCTCCATCATTTCCTTGCTTCACATCCAAATTGAAGAACATGCCGGTTGGATTGAGAACACAAAGATGAACAGTCTCATCATCAACAACTTCGGTAATGATTGCCGCTCTCGGTTCGCTCTTGTACTCGCCTTTTGGCGTTCCGTAGCTTTGGTAATGCACGGTTCTTCCTACTGTCGGTTTCATAGAGTGATTACTCACCTCCTTCCGGTGGAGTTAGGTCTGTTGGTTCGTACTTCTTTTCCAAGAGAGGGATAAGTTCGGGTGGAACTTTAGGTTTAAGCCCTAATGTCCAGCGAATTTCCTCAGCTGCTTCTTGCGGTGTGATGTAAAAGTTCTTTTCAGCGGTCACATAGTTATTTATCTTGGAGCGCCGGTCCTTTTCGACCTCATTTTCAGACCTCAAGTCAATAGGGTCATAATCGACCTCGACCTTTGTCTGTACCCCCTTGACTCTGGCAGACAACGAAAAAGCCCGCTGCCAAAAGCGTTTAGTTACGCTCCGCGCGGACTCTACATTTTTGATGTAAATTTGCGTGTCAATCGAACTGTATGTTTCGGTTGAACCTTGGTGCCGTGAAAGGATGGTGAGTAGCGTTTTTAGGGACGTGGCCATCTGTGTATCGATAATGTCGATCAATTTCTTGATATCGATCATTGGACCGCTATTCCCGCCTTTTAAATACTCGACCTTGACACTATCCCAATGAACGAGAGCGTCATCAGGATTTAGTGAATTGAAATGATCCACCATTTCCTTCATTCGCTCGTTAAGCCATTTTTGTTGCTCGTTAGGATTATTTTTAATGTTGTTCGGCATATTCTTTAGCATGATTTCTTCAAGCATCGATATGTCTAACCGAGGATAGCCCTGATTATGAACCACAGCTTTTAGATCTTGAAGAACCTGGAGATGGAAGAACACCACTTGTAGAACTGGAAGTATTGGCGTTCGGCCGTATGGGTCATCTACCATTGGATCAAATTCTTCATAAATGAAGGTTGGTGTATCAATCTTCTTGTAATTACCAAACCATTCTTCTCCCGATCTTGCTCGCGGATTCTTCACGTATTGCCATGGTGTCAATCTATTTGAATCTGGTTCCCTGCGAAACCAGATTAAAGCGGGGTCCACTGGAACGATATCTATTACATCATTGCATCGCTCATTCAATACAACTTCACCAGCACAAGCGCCACGGACCATGATCATCATGCGCTGAATCGTATCAAGTTTACTTAAGGAGCGCCCTTGCTGGTATCCAGGCGATGGCAAAGGATTGTTTAGCATGTTCTTTAACTCATCAAGCATTCGCTGCCCATTTTTATCTTCATTCCCATTTGCTTTCTTGGCCGTGAAGGTCAGCGTTGTATCTCCCATCCTCAGATACGTGTATAAAGCATAGGAAACGTCTGGGTGGACGGATATCAGCAATTCAAGCAATTCCTCTGCCGTGTGGTTCTGGAGTTTGGTGAGGTCGATGTTATGAGCATGTTGATACTTCTTCGGGAGCCAGTTAAATATTCCCCATGGATTAGAATCCTTGGGTACGGTGGCCCTACCAGTTCCCTCCATCCTCTTCTTCACTTCTGCTGGAAGAACTGAATTGGCAAATGAATATATGAGTTTATGATACCATTTCAAACCTTCACCTCCTTACCCTTATTTAGTGATCCTATCCAGAGATTGCTGCAATTTGCCGAGCGATCTCATCGTGAATCGTTTTTGCGGAAAATACACGGACGGTAGTATCTGTCCCAGCTTCTAACATTGCAGCTGTACCCACTGCTGGCGCTGCCGGGATTGGTGTATTTCCTGCTAATGCCGTACTTGCTGTTGTACCCAGCGCGAGATTAGACGTACCAGCTCCGATTGCAGTCCTTGCTGCAGCAGCATCAGCAGCAGTCAGCATTGATCGTCCTGTTGCAGTAGCGTCTTCAATCTTACTGGCTGTTACTGTATCAGCTTGAGCTAATGTGCCTAAATTCAGAGTTGCCCGTGCAGATGCCATGCTTGCTGCCGTAATCAATTGCTTGCCGACTGCCGAAGCGTCAGATATATCAGCCGATGATGGTCGATAATCGCCAGCCTTGGCATTAGATGCGCTGCTGCCAATTGTTAAATTAGATGTCCCTGCTCCAATAGCTGTGCGCGCCGCTAGTGCATTTGCTGCGGTTAATACTTGTTTTCCCACCGATGAAGCATCTGTAATATCGCCAGTTGTTATCTCTGATGATCCTCCTGCTCCCCCTCCACTCATCGGTAAAGGATTATTCGGTCCTATCGCCACGGGATCTCCATTTTCATTCATAATGAAAAGGATTTGTCCGATATCAGGACTGAACTTTGTCATATTAATTCCTCCTTCGCGAATAAAACAATAAAAAGCTCAAGGAATATTTTCCTGAGCTTCTTCAACGTTCATACTTCTATGGATTAATAATATCATTGGATTTATGCGGTGTTACTACGTATTTTATAACAATTTGTGTTTGCAAAAATGTGCCCATCCTTCTGATGCAGTATCGCAAGAAACAAGCTTATTTGCCATATGAAGAGGGAACCACATTTCATTCATTGTCTCCGTTGTTAAGGATTTATTAACTGCAATAAAGATAGGCTTTTTTAATGCATGTGCAACACCAATCTCAGTTATCGTTCCAAAGGCATCGTTACTTTCTAGCCACACGAAAACAACATCCGATGATTTAATGTCATTTACACAATCTTTAATAACAACGTTTTTTGGTGTATTTCCCTCAACTTCCGACCCGTCTTTTCCATATAAACCGCACCCACAACCAATGGTAACAACGCCTCTTCCGTGATTGCTTTCACCATGGAAACAACCATGATCGCATGAGGTGAAGAAGGGCCCATTGTATTGATAATTATTAACTGAGTCCATCAATCCAAAATATTTGTCATTACCTTTTCTCAAATCTTTAAAAATACCATGTCTCCAATCTGAATGTCCTATCTTTCCAGCCAAGTAAACCTTTTTCACTTTAACGCCTCCATCGAAATTAATAAATGAATTGTGTAGGTGTCAGACAACTATGATCTTTTAATTGTAACACTTCCAATAGATGGAATCATCACATGTTTTCTAGTAGGAGGTCTTCTTAATCTCATTTGATGAGCAATGCCATATCCTAAGACTCTATCATCCTTACAGCCGCCTAATGTTCCCTTGCCCATAGCTTGAGGTTTACCAGCTCTATTACGGACAAATGTCTTCATTTCTGAAATGAGGTTGGCATCGTTGATCTTCCATACCCCTTCGCGGATTCCTTCAATGAGAGCATCTACAAGTATCGGTCTGGTAACTGTCGTAGTTGGCCAGCCTGGTTTAGAATCATTTTTTCCTGATTCCACATTGTAAGAATCATGATGGTATAGATTAGGGTAAAATGTCACATTCAGCAGTGTATTAATGACACTGTGACCAACGTTATTAGTTTCGACTCCGAGCAGAGCATCACCATACATCCGCCCTACATAGTCCAATTGCTTGGCGTAGATGTCCAAATCCATTTGTCCGTATACTGCAGCTACATCTTCCCCAGTCTCCGCATCGATGATGTAGGCTGCTGAAGCATCTCCACCTTCAAGACCTTCCGCAACGTCAGCTCCGATGCAGTATTCTCTATCCAGATCGAATTCAGAGAACACTTCCAACTCGCCACGATCATCCTCTATCAATTTAACGGAAGTCCAATCATACCCCGCTCCTTCAATGGCTGGTGGAATGACAATAGAATATTTCTTACCCTTGTTGGTGTGCTTAGACATCGTATCGAGCTTGTCTTGGTTGAACACCGTGCGGCCAGTAACCAAAAATGCTTCTTCTGGTGTTGAAGGGTACTCCTGACGGAATGTTTTCTCATCGCCTTCGAAGTCATTTCGAATCGTGTAGCGCCGCCATTCAAGTTGTTCATCATCCAAATTGAATTTATTCTTCATCTCAAGTTCTTCTTTGGTGTGAATGAATCCATCCGGAACTTGCATACGATAATCCGGCATAGCAAACCACGGAAAGAAAAGCGGAATGTAATCATTCTTGCCAGCTACTGCGTTGTCCCACATTTCCTTATATATCTCAATCCCGTTTGCTGTGGATTCAATGATACCTACTGTACCAGGTTCTTTAGATAGCGCAGCGAACAAGGATGTTAAGTGCTTCTTTTTACGGTTTTCAGGCCAGAATGCAAGCTCTGACGCGTGAAGGTAATGTATGGTTTCAGAACGAGCCAAGACTTTATTTTCTGCCGATTGAACCGTGATCTTTGATTTAAGGCCGGGTTCTTTTTTACGTTCGCTGTCCTTTAGGGCTGGGTTTTCAAATGTAAGGCGCCGGCTGTTATTCCGTTTGCGCATTGGTTTGATTTGCTCAGGAATGTAGTCATAATACAGCCGGAACATGTCATAAAGGTTTTCTGATGCACTTGAATCCTGGGCTACGATAAACGCATTCTTTGCTTCTTGGAGGGATGTCAGGTAGTAAATAATCGCTTCAGTCGTCGTTGAAAAACCCATTTGACGAGCTTTCAAGATGATGATACGTACCGGTTTACCTTTTTTTATTTGTTCAAAAACTGTACGAGCCAATTTCTTTTGTGCATCGTTAAGAACAAGCGGAACAATGTCCCCTGTCTTAGTTTTGATTCGAAGGAATGCAAAACAAAAGGCCTCAAAGTTATCAAGGTTTCCCTTGAATTCTTTCAGGCCTTCCGAATCATCTCTGTATTCATCTTTTAATTTCCGTTTTAACTCACCGGCTAAATTGACGTACGCAAGCTTTAAGTCATCGTACGTTTCTTTTATGGCTTCAGCAGCCTTCCGGATCTGCTCGTGTATTTTATCCAGCACATCACTCACCGCCGCCTGTATAGAGCTTCTGCTGATCAACCAATTGTTGCATTCGCGGATTAGATGCAATACGCGCTACAGATCGTTCATATGCTCCCTCTGTTGATTCCTCTTCGAATATTTCCATAAAGATTCGGATATACTCTTGAACCAACTCAAATTGAAACGCTTTCTCCCTGAGCGTGGTAAGGAACTTCATGTTCTCTCGGACTTCCCGGTTTAACATGGTAATTTCCCCGACCTTCCGGCGAAGCTCTACTTCGAATTCATACTGCCATTTTTCGATGTGCGAGACATAGTTGAAATCTTCGCCGTTCTCCATCAATTTATTTACTAATTCATCCATTTCTTCTCTGAACAATTTCGGAAGGTCGTCAACCAGTTCAAACCGTTCGATCAATCTCTTGGTCGCATCCAAATTAGTCTGAATAATATCAATCTCCTGATGAACTGTCTTAACCACTCGACGGCGATCCGCAACGATAGCATCCTTTTTCTTTGCCTGTTCCTCCGTACCTCTATCTTTAATGTATTTTGCAACTGCTGTATGGGATATTTTCTCTCCAGCCCAATCTGAGCAATCCTTAGCTATATCTCTTACTGATTTTCCAGTTCGCACACCTGACCAAACAATTTCTTGGCAACCCAGCGTCTCGATTTTTGATGGTTTAGCCATGACTATACGCCCCTTTTTAATGGTGTAACGTTTGTAACGTTTTGTATCGCTTGTAAAGCTATTCTGTAACGGATCAAGCATTGTAAAAACGAATCTATTAGATGTAGTCCTTTATTGTATAAGGGTTTACAGGCGTCACGTTTGTAACGTTACACTCGTACTTTGTAAAACATAAATAAGTTCAGGAAAATTTTCCTGAACTGCTCAATTTTTATCCACCGGATTTATTCAAGCATAAACTCAAGATTAATCCGATCATTATGCTTCTTTGCCCATGCTAATGCCCTAGGTATATCTAAATGGCTACTACCATAGCAAGTTATTAGTAGCAAACTTTCTTCGTATAAATTGAATACCCACCAAGCTCCATTGATTTTTATGAATTGCTCGTCTCTAATGTAATCACCTGAAGTGAACAAGTCTCTGCATTCACCCCTTAATTCTGTAAAAGTAACATCCCAAACTCGATCTTTGTATTGTTCATGCGCATGTACAGTTAGATCTAGTTTTAATTCATTAAGTCTCATGTTCCCCTCTCCTAATCGGTTATTTTGGGCAAAAGAAAAAGCACCAGTTAGGGTGCTTACTTCAATGCGTTATTTTCCAAATCAGCCCAAGCCTCATTAATTGCGTCGATCGCTTCTTGCTTAGTAGCGCATGTTTTCGTAACATGCTCTCCTTGACCCTGTGACCCTGTCTCAGTTGCAATAATTGATGCCATATACTGACCTGTAGGCAACTCCGTAATAAATCCTGCATATTCTTTGCCCGCGATAACGCCTTGTCGAACTGATTCCATATGCAACTCCAAAAACATCCCCTCCTAATAGCTTTTAATAAACCATTCGCTATTGGGAGATAATTTCCTGCTATTCCCAGACACAATTATTACCCATCAACATGCATTTTTATCACTCCAATACACTAATAGAGCGGCTTTACAGATAGCTTCTGGTGCTGTTTCAGCCTGCACAGTACAATCGTAGCCACCCGGCATAAACGGACGAGCAATCCACTTTCCAAAGCTTGTTGGATACACTCCTAATTGCACTTTATCCATTATTTCCGGCAGTTCTAGTACTTCCCAAGCTGCTGATATGTCGGTTGATGCACTAAATAATTCAATGTCTACATGAACTTCTTTGCCATCATTTGTTTTTTTGTCCCTAACCCACCGAGTTTCTCCCCACCACATTTCACGTTTTTCCCATTTCAGAATTTCGTCGAGAATAAGTGTGTCCAATGCTTCCCCCGGTTTCATTGCCAGTATCTCTTCACGTGTCACGATACTCTTCCTCATTTATACCCACTAATATCTGTATAGTCATTACAAGCTCACTTTAGACCATAAGGAGTCGGCTTCCTTCTATTTCCAAACAATCCACTCAACGACCTATATCTTTCAAGGCTCGGCTCATTTTTTGATTAAGAGAAGGTCTAGTCTTACCTAGTAGTGTAAATGGCGTAGTCTTGAGCTCTGTGCACATATCTCCAATATTCCTACTCTTACTATCATCGAGATCATAGGCAAGCAGCCGTTGTTCCTTGCGATTGAGCCCATACTCTTTGGCGAGTGTTGCCGCCATCTCTTCAGGTGTCATATCCATTGCACCGACCTCCAGTTATAAATTATGCCGCTTTACTCAGGCAGCGGCAGCCCCCACGATCCAGCCTTTATACGCCTATGATAATCAGCGCATCCTAGTGCTTGTGGTCAACACCAGCCATCAAATGACGACCGAAAGGAGATAGGCACCCAAATAATCGGCAGGCTTGGAGTTGAATGAATTTAAAACTAACGACTGGGATTGAACCAGCAGCTTGCGGTTGGCGACCGCATGTGTTTACCCGTTGCACCACGTTAGTATAGTCTGATATCACACTGCGTTCTCTGATCCTGTGCTTAACGCCGCACGTTTTCGAGGGATGGAGCTCTCGTGTGATACCAAAAGAGTCGGTTCAGGCTTTTTGTTGAGGGAAAACAGCACCGACAAACGCGAAACCCCCATAGTAATAAAGATGTGGGCAAGGATTTGCACCTTGCATGGTTGCACTCCTGGATATCTGGACCTGGGTGTTACTCCACAACGCTTTGCATTTAACGCCAGCTCATGCGCACGTATAGCGTCTACCTATTCCGCCACCACATCTAGCCTCAATATCCCTCCTCACAGTTTCGTTTGTACACAATATGCTATGAGTTATACATTGTAGGCTTGATTAAATTATAAGGTTTAAACGATATGATGTTACTACGGATTCTAGTAAAGGATCAAAAAAGCCGCTCGAACGAGCGACCGCATTTACTATAGTATTTTTTTCACTGATTCCCATAGAGCATCGCAAATGTTTTTTTCGTAGAATGTTTTTCCATTTACCGATATTTCACAGATCGGAGGATTGGTATTTGGCCAACTATTAAAGGTAAATATTGTGCTACTTTCGGGGTTGAGTAATTGAATCATTTGGCCTATGGATAGAAGCGGCAAATCGATTTTTTCTGGTTCGAATAATTCCACACCAGAGTCATCATGGTACATTACACTTCCGTAAAATTCAGTATCTTCACCGGTAGAACGATAAAACCAATCACCTTCCTCCGGACTGTACAATTCCCTTAAGTGTTCTTGTTGAAGCCCCGTTAATTCTTTTAGCTGTTCAACCGTTATTCTTTGTTTCAAAATAATCACTCCATATTAGGTAGTCTCAAGCCGATTTCTCCCTCTTTATTTCTTCCTCGACCATAGTCTATCACAACAAAATCCAAAGTACGATTTATCTTCAAGCTGTTTGCAATCCCTGCAATAGCTTTCCTGCGCTTTTCCGCAAAGGTTGTAGCTGAAATCTTATACACATCCTTCCTGTATCCTTTCTCCATATATTCTTGAGCCTTAAGGTATCTTATTCCATCTAAGAATAATAGCTTTGCAATTAATCCCTCGTGAGGATCGCGAAGATTATTGATTGCGAATTTCACGTTGTTTGAAATGTACAGGTAGAACTTATAGTTAGTATGGCGCTTGTCCTTAAGAACAACTGAATTTGCCGTTACATCAGCGGTAAGTTCGTGTTCTGTTTCTCTCTTACCTGCCGTTCCTTCTGTTGTTAAGAGCTGATAGGCGTCCAATCCGTTCTCGATCTGTTTTAAGGCGAACTCGTAGTTTTTTATGATATCTATCATATCTGTATATTTGCTTAGCAACCATTTTGTTTTACGAATGTCTTCAGCGTTGATGTCATCGAAGAATGTTATTTGGATTATTTTATTAGTATCGTCCGCGTCATCATAAATTATCGTTGGTAGTATATCTACCTGAGATTTCATGTAATATCACTCCCTTGGTAGGTTAATAGACTTCCACGTTGCCAAACTCATAACCACATATCCT
>RCUF01000238.1_pt1 | contig 24406 bp, 27 predicted proteins | sample 2166311 | NCBI WGS metagenome assembly RCUF01 (sample SAMN09932608, study PRJNA488358) | compost metagenome | feature: garden; material: soil; isolation source: compost soil in 4-hydroxybenzonitrile-enriched culture | place: Germany: Experimental Botanical Garden Goettingen | collected 2016-01-27
AGCCTGCACATTTGCAGGAATTTCAGGAATTCCGCATCATGACACTATTACACATAAGATACGGTCATAGAATGTGTGGCGGGATCAAGCGGTGCAGGGATCGTCTTCCTTGCACCGCTATTTCTAGTTTTGACACTAAACCTACTTTTGGGACAGCCCCGTTTCGTTTTTTTAGTTTTTCTTATAATGTCATCAAAAGCATTGACTTTATTCCGGTCTTTCGTATTATACTGGTTTAAAGCGTTACTGATTAAAAAGCGTTTAAAGGATTGATCACATTAGGGAGGGTCTGACTTGGCTTTATATGTTATGAAATTCGGCGGCAGCTCCGTAGGCGATACAGAGCGTATGCAGCGCGTCGCCCGGCGTATTGTTGAGAAACAGGATGAAGGACATCAAGTTGCAGTTGTTGTATCAGCGATGGGAGATACGACCGACGATTTGATTGATCAGGCGAAATTGCTTAGCAATGAACCGCCAGCACGCGAAATGGATATGCTGATGACGACAGGAGAACAGATTTCGATTGCACTCTTGTCCATTGCAATAAATGCACTTGGCCGTAAAGCGGTGTCTTTTACAGGCTGGCAAGCCGGATTCCGCACGGAATCAGAATTTGGAAGAGCACGTATAACGGATATTCACCCTGAGCGCGTTAAAAGAGCGTTGGAGGAAGGAAGTATCGTTATTGTTGCCGGATTCCAAGGCATGACTGAAGAAGGAGAAATTACGACTTTCGGCCGCGGCGGATCAGATACAACAGCAGTAGCCTTGGCTGCAGCTATAGCTGCAGATTACTGTGAGATTTATACCGATGTCGATGGAGTGTATTCAACCGACCCTCGCATCGTGAAAAATGCGCGTAAACTGAATGAGATCTCTTATGACGAGATGCTTGAGCTGGCAAACCTGGGGGCAGCGGTGCTTCATCCGCGCGCAGTTGAGTATGCGAAGCATAATCAGGTATGTCTCGTAGTAAGATCGAGCTTTAATCATAATGAAGGTACAGTTGTTAAGGAGGAAGCGAGCATGGAGCAAGGAGTAGTAGTTAGCGGTATCGCTTACGATAAAAATGTAGCACGCATCAGCATTGTAGGAGTATCTCACGTCCCTGGAGTTCTTGCCAAAGTTTTCGGATCACTGGCAGACTCCAAAATCGATGTAGACATTATTGTACAGAGCGGTGTTCAAGGTGGTAAAGCGGACTTCTCCTTTACTGTAGCTCTATCTGATCGTGAACGTGCTTTGAAGGTGCTTGAGAGCATTCGCGGGGATGTTCCTTACGAAGAAGTAACCTCTGAAGAAGATTTGGTGAAAATCTCTATCGTTGGTGCAGGTATGGTTAGCCATCCAGGCGTTGCTGCACAAATGTTCGACGTTATTTCCAAACTAGATGTGAATATTAAAATGGTAAGCACTTCAGAGATTAAGGTTTCCTGCGTAATCGACAGTGGTAAACTAACTGAAGTTGTTAAGGCGTTGCATACAGCATATGGACTTGATACTGAAAATCAAGTATTTGTAGGCGGACCAAAAGACCGTCGATAGGAACAGGTTCAAGATAAAGCTGGGGTGTCCCATATGTAGATTTTTATCTACGTAGGTGACACCCCACTCTTATTTTAGAATTCATTTTCTCAAAAAAATCAAGGTAAATTCATTCCTCTATTACCTCTTTATTACTCATTCCCTGAATATCACATCTACGCGTACTCGTCAACTGGTCTGACACCTTAATTGCTATCTATTCTTTAGAATAACAGTTTGTATAAGTGCCTTTTAATAGAATACTCCTGCATGCTCTGCCAGTATCGTGATAAATATCTTCGGTATTATTTAATTTTATGCTTCGATCATCGTTTGGAAACGGAGTGTCTTTATTTGATATGAACAATGTCTCTGTGTCTTCCCAGTTTGCATGAACTTCATTTTGAGCTCTTGCGTAATAAACGATTTTTGTTAAACCCTGCCTCGTATGATCTGTTATTCAACTACAGCATAGTCTTCAAATTCTAAGGTTTGATCACTACATTTTTTCATACATAACGATAAGAAATATTCAACAAAGCTTTTCTAAATAGAGTTTCTCAAGCATAAGTTAGAGAGTGCAATAGGACAAGAAGGGGGTCAATCAAGACATCATGCTTGATAAATTTGTGACTAGTATGGCGTCGCTCAGGATTATATCAGGGTCTATTGAGATCTTGGCCGCGCTATTCATGTTGAAGCTGGGACGGGTCGATAAGGCGCTGGCGGTTAATTCAGCACTGGCTTTTGTTGGACCAAGCGTTTTAATCATCACTACGGCGATAGGGCTGTCTGGAATGGCTGATAGGCTGTCCTGGGGCAAAATCATATGGATCGGCAGCGGTGTCGCGTGTCTCTTAATTGGAATTTTGAAGAAATGATAGATTTGCAGTCATAAAGATGAAGTACAGGCATACAAATGAGATATAAGCATAACATTCTAAAAAATAAGAGAAAGATTTCAGGGGGTACGCCTATGAGCCCTAGTTGGTTAACCGTATTTCCCGACAATATCCGCTCTTTGTTATCTGCTCTCCCGCCTTCAGTATTTGGAGGACTTGAGGAAATACGAATCCGTGAGGGACGTCCGCTTGAAATCAATGCCGGAGGGCGATTCTGCTATCTCACATCGGAGGGTGGAATGACCCTGGATGCTGCAAAAGCATTTATGCCAAGCAAGCAGGAATGCAACCGCCTCCTGGATCTTATTACCAATCATTCCCTGTACACGATGGAAGAGGAGCTACGTAAAGGCTTCATTACAATCGAAGGCGGCCATCGAATTGGACTTGCCGGCAGGACAGTGCTTGGGGGAGGAAAAGTAGAGCATCTACGGGACATAAGTGGCTACAATGTTCGTTTGGCTCGCGAAATCAAGGGTTTAGCGAACACATTATTGCCGCAGATACTTGATTTCAAGCACAAAAGTGTCCTGCACACACTGATCCTCTCTCCTCCCCAGCAGGGTAAGACCACTTTAATTCGAGACCTGGCAAGACAGATTAGCAGTGGGACTTGGCGGCATCCAGAGGCAAGATGGCCGGGAATGAAGGTTGGAATAATTGACGAGCGGTCAGAAATTGCCGGCAGCAAGCGTGGTGTACCAAGCTTTGATGTAGGACCAAGGACAGATGTGATGGATGGATGTCCAAAAGCGGAAGGCATGATGATGATGATCAGGTCCATGTCACCGGATGTTCTCATCGTAGATGAAATTGGTCGGTCAGAGGATGTTGATGCTTTGGCTGAGGCTCTTCATGCAGGAGTTCGAGTAATTGCTACAGCACACGGTTCAAACGTGGATGATTTATCGTCTCGTCCGGCAATGTCCAGGCTGCTGGAGTGCTCCTTCTTTCAGATGTATGCCGTATTGAAGCGGACTGATCAAGGTATGGCGTTCAGATTATGGGATGACAAGCGTAGAAGGGTTCAATTGCCTGATGGGCCTGCTGGAGAAGCGAAGGGCAGGGAAGTTAATGCTTAAAATCCTGGGTGCCGTTATGGTAATCGCAGCTGCAGCGTTGGCCGGATGGATACGGTCCAGAGAGTATGCCAGGCGGCCCAACCAAATTCGAAGAACTATTCTGGCTCTTAGACGGCTGGAAACAGAGATCATGTACGGCTTCACTCCGCTTCCTGATGCGCTATTGCGGATTGGAGAGCAGAGCGGGGAGCCGATTCAATTTATCTTGAGTGAAGCTGCCAAATGGATGAATTCGCCACATCATCGGACAGCGCAGGAAAGCTTGCAAAAGGCCATTCAGTCAGGCTGGAAGTACACTGCGATGAAGAACGCGGAGAAGGATGTATTGCACCAGCTCAGTTTTACACTCGGGACAAGCGATCGCAAGGACCAGCTTGGCCATATCGCGACGGCGGTCCGGCAGCTTGAAAGTGAGGAAGAAATAGCTCGTGAAGAACAAAATCGCTACGAGAAAATGTATAAGAGTCTGGGAGTATTATGCGGTGCGTTCATCGTTATTTTGTTCTACTGACATTTCTTCCCATCCAGCTCAGATTGTCGCCAGTGAAAATGATAGCGAGGTGCCAAATCAATGAACATAGAAGTGAACGCTATATTTCAAATTGCAGGCATTGGAATAATTATCGCCATGATTCATACGGTGCTGAAGCAGATGGGAAAAGAAGATATGGCACATTGGGTGACTTTGATCGGCTTCGTCGTTGTATTATTTATGGTCATTCGACTCTTGGACAGTCTGTTTCAGGAAATTAAGAGCATCTTTTTGTTTCAGTAGGTGAAGCGGCTGTGGAAATGATTCAGATTGTTGGACTGGGACTTGTGGCGACGGTGTTAATTCTGGTCATCAAAGAACAAAAGCCTATATTCGCTTTTTTAATAGCCGCAAGTACAGGAATCCTTATCTTTCTGTACATTATAGGCAAAATTGGCGGGGTTATTGATGTTCTGGAGGAGTTGGCTGAATCCTCTGGCATTCAAATGATTTACCTAAAGACGATTCTCAAAATAATTGGAATTGCGTATATCGCGGAATTTGGAGCTCAAATTGTCCGTGATGCCGGGCAGGAAAGCATCGCTTCCAAAATCGAGCTGGCGGGTAAAGTGCTAATTATGGTGCTTGCCATTCCAATTATCAGCATCATTATTGAAACAGTCCTCAAACTGTTGCCGACGTAGATAGGTGGGACAGAGTATGGAACGAAGGGATTTAATGTGGCAGCAAAAAACATGGATAATGATCATCTTCGGACTCCTGCTTATGTGGCCGATACGCATCTATGCGGAAGCACCCGAAACTGGAGATAACTATTGGCTCCAGACACAGGCAGAAGAGCTTCCCACTGGAGAGGTGGAGACTTATTGGCAGAAGCTGATGAAGGAATACGGAGGTTTTTTCCCGGATCAGAAGATCCCCTCCTTTATGGATATGTTGCTTCAGAAGGACCAGAGTTTATCTTTGAAATCTGCATTTTCAGGACTTATGCGATACATGTGGCACGAGGTGCTCTATAACGGTCATATTCTTGTTACCATAGTGATTCTTTCAGTATTCAGTATGATTCTGGAGACGCTGCAAACGGCATTTGAGAGAAAGCAGGTAAGCAAGGTGGCCTACTCTATCTGCTATATGGTGATTCTGATCCTGGCGATTAACAGCTTCCATGTTGCGATTACTTATGCAACTGAGGCTATCACGGGAATGATAGATTTTATGATGGCCATGGTTCCTTTGCTATTTACACTGCTGGCATCTATGGGAAATGTAGTTACTGTATCTGTTACGCATCCGCTTGTTGTATTTATGGTGCATACGGTGGGTACGATGATTCACTCCGTAGTATTTCCATTGCTGTTTTTCTCGGCGGTTCTGCATATTGTCAGTTCGTTATCTGATAAATACAAATTAACACAGCTTGCCAACCTGCTGAGGACAGTAAGTATGGCTCTGTTGGGAATATTGTTAACCGTCTTTCTAGGGGTCATTTCAGTAAAGGGAATCGCCGGATCAGTCACAGATGGAGTAACGCTGCGGGCAGCCAAATATTTGACAGGCAACTTTGTTCCCGTAGTGGGAAAAGTGTTTGCCGATGCTACGGATACCGTAATATCAGCATCATTACTCGTCAAAAACTCGATAGGCCTGGTTGGAGTAGTCATCTTGCTTTTTCTATGCGCTTTTCCCGCAATTAAAATTTTAACTTTAGCGCTGATTTTTAACCTTGCTTCAGCAGTAATGCAGCCTCTTGGAGATACACCGATTGTGAGTTGCCTGGAAACTATAGGAAAGAGCATGCTCTATGTATTTGCTGCTCTTGCAGCAGTTGGAATGATGTTTTTTCTGGCAATAACAATCATGCTATCAGCCGGGAATATTACAGTGATGATGCGTTGAACTGATTATAGCAAGGCGGTGTCGATAACTTGTCCATACTAAGCGAATGGCTGAAGGAAATCATTTTTGTCGTCCTCATCGCCGTCTTTATTGACTTGCTACTCCCGAATCGTTCCATGGAGCGTTATGTGAAGTTTGTTGTAAGTCTCATTATTTTGCTCACACTGTTGTCACCGGTTATGAAACTTCTGTCCATGCCATCGGCAGAGAAGCTGGAAATGGCAATCTCGGACAATATAAGCGATATGGACAACCCGGAGATGAACCAGAGCACGCAGCAAATTTTACAGCAAGGTAATGAGCTTAGAAAGCAAAGAGAATCAGAGGCATTGCAATGGACTGGTGAAGAGGCGGCAAGACAAATGAAGGTGCAGATTCAGGACGAGACCGGACAGTCTGTCGTAAGAGTCGTGGTTAAGCTGTCAACCGGAAGCGACGCAAGGAGCAACAAAAGGAATTCGAAAAGCAATGCCAGCGAGTTATCGTCAGAGCAGCAGTTAGAACCGAGAATAACAGCGGTAGAAGTTGTAATGGGTGATCCATCAAATATTGAATCCGATGGCAAAACAATTAGTGATGCTCCGAAAAAAGTGGATAATGTGGAGCCAGTCGAGAATGTACAAGTTACTGTAGCGATACCGCCGGATGCTACTAATAACAGCTCCATTACAGCTAATTCAAGCATCAAAGACAGTTTACAAGAAGCTAAAGATCAAACAATCCGTCAAATAGAAAACTTACTGCGCGAGGAATGGGGGGTTCCGCGGGAAGCAGTGACTGTAGTGTTAAAACAGACATAGAAGATCGATAGGGAGGTGATGTAAATGCCGGGATGGCTTAAAAAGCTGGAACAATGGATCGGTAAAGGAACGGACGGTAAAAAAAGAACACAGACATTTCGTCTGCTGCTAATTATAGGTCTAATTGGGATCGCCATCATGCTTTTTAATTCATTCGTGAACGTAAAGAAGGTGGATACTGGAGGTGAAGGAAGGGAGCCTCCGGTTATGCAGGATTTACCTGTAACGGCGCTTTCCGAGGACATAGCCGAGAGCCCTTTTGCCAAAATTGAATTATCGCTTGAGACCAAGACGAAGGATATTCTGGAGAAAATAGTTGGGGTTGGTGCTGTAGATGTGATGGTCACGATTGATTCAACAGAAGAGGTTATCGTCCAGCGAAATGTGAAGGATACCCAGGAGTTGACTGAGGAGACCGATCCAAACGGGGGGAAACGGCATATTACACAGTATACGAAGGACGGTCAAATTGTAACGTATGAATCTTCAGGAAATGAGCAGCCCATCGTAACGAAAAAAATAAAGCCGAAGGTGCGTGGAGTGTTGATTGTTGCTAAGGGAGCTGAGAACAAAACGGTTAAATCACTGATCGTGGATGCAGTTGAAAAAGGTCTGAATGTGCCAGCTTACCGCATCTCGGTTGTACCACGTAAGCAGTCACAATAATCCATATATTACTAAAAACATTTAGGAGGAATTTTAAGTATGAAATCCAAAAGACAGACAGTTTGGCTTGTATCGATGCTCAGTTTGATGGTGCTGTTGTCCGCGTACTACTTGTTTACAGAGGATAATCCATCCAAGTCACCCGTGGCAGAAGGTCAAAAGGTGACTACTATGGAAAATGGTAATACTCAAGAGACCACTTCAGGTGACGCATTGCCTCAGAACGATGAAGTGATTCTCTCTGAAGTGGTGAGCGAAAATGGTACAGACGTGATTACAAACGAAACTAGTGAAAGCGACGCCGGAAAGTCTGACCAGACGGGCAGCACAACAGAAGAAGGAGTAAAAGATTCTAGTAAAAATTCTAATAAAGATTCTGATAAAGACTCTAAGAAAGATTCCGATGTAAATTCATCAACAGATAACTCTGCTAAAGTGACAGGAGAAGGGGCCAGTAATACAGCTGTGAAGGATGAAGATGTACTTAAGCAGCTGGAATATCAGGGTTCTTCCGGCGCCGATACGCTTACTGCATATCAATTCCAGCGTTCTGAACAGAATATGAAGAAGCAGGATGAATTGCTTCAAGCGATTAACGATGAGAATAAAACGCTCGATGAAGCAGCTATGGCGCAAAAGGAATTGAGCGCCCTTGAAGAAAAGGAAGAAAAAATTTATGATATCGAAGAAAAGCTTCAGCAAACATATTCCAATGCTGTCGTGACCGAGTCGGATAATAAATATAAAGTGCTTGTAGTCAGCGACAAATTGGAAGCAAAAGATGCCGTAGGTATTATGGATTTGGTTATTAAAGAGCTTGGTGTATCGCAGGATAAAATCAGTGTTCAATACATTACTCAATAGATTCTAATACCTAGAGATATGAAATTATTGGTAGAGTTCAGGTGATTTCCTGGACTCTTTCCATTTTTATCGATTGTGATATAATACATAAAGTTATGGTGAAGCAAAGGCCAAGGCTTTGGAAAAGCTTGAAGGAGAGTGTGTCTAGTACATGTTTAATTTAGATGAAATCAAAGAATTGATTGAACTTCTGGACAAAACGTCCGTACATGAGCTTGAAATTGAAAATGAAGGTTCCCGGATCAGCATCCGCAAGCCTGGGAAGAGTGAAATTGTTCAGGTCCAACCAACACTAGTTGCTAGCGCAGTTGCGCCTGTAACAGCAGCACCTTCACCTGTTGAAGCAGCTAATCAAGCTGTAACGGGGTCGAACGCACCAGCTGTTGTCGATCAAACTGCAGGCTTACATACCATTGTATCACCGATGGTAGGAACCTTCTATCGCTCGGCTTCACCTGAAGCCAATGCTTTTGTGAACATTGGCGACCGTGTGGGCGAGAAGACTACGGTATGTATTATCGAAGCTATGAAGCTTATGAATGAGCTTGAAGCTGAAGTCAAAGGTGAAATCGTAAATGTTCTAGTTGAGAATGGCCAGCTTGTCGAATATGGACAGCCTCTCTTTCTGGTGAAGCCGGAGTAATCTTCGGCCATTATACCTGTTAAGGTGCTAGAGAGTTTTTAAAGGAGGATCAAGATACGTGAAATTTCATAAAATATTGATCGCGAATCGTGGTGAAATAGCGGTTAGAATTATTCGCGCTTGCCGTGAATTAGGCATTTCAACTGTAGCCGTTTATTCGGAGGCCGATAAAGATTCGCTCCATGTCCGTTTGGCTGATGAAGCATACTGCATCGGTCCGACACTGTCCAAAGACAGTTATCTGAACTTTACGAATTTAATGAGCGTTGCTACTTTAACTGAGTGTGATGCTATTCACCCTGGATATGGTTTTCTTGCAGAAAATGCTGATTTTGCAGAAATATGCGGTTCATGCAACATCACATTTATAGGTCCATCTCCTGATGCGATTACTAGAATGGGTGATAAAGCGGTAGCGAAGCAGACGATGAAAACGGCGAATGTTCCAGTTATCCCGGGTTCAGACGGACTTATAGAGGATTTGGACGAAGCTGTAATGGTAGCGCGTGATATTGGTTATCCGGTTATTATTAAAGCAACCGCTGGTGGTGGCGGTAAAGGGATTCGTATTGCAGAGGACGAAACTTCACTGATTCAGCAAATTGCAACCGCACAGCAAGAAGCACAGAAGGCGTTTGGTAATGCGGGTGTGTATCTGGAGAAGTATTTAACAGGTATGAAGCACGTTGAAATTCAACTTATTGCAGATAAGCACGGAAACGCCGTCTATTTGGGGGAACGTGATTGCTCTGTGCAACGTCGTCGGCAGAAGCTGGTTGAGGAAGCACCTTGTCCTGTTATGACTCCAGACAAGCGTAAGGAAATGGGCGAAGCTGCTGTAAGAGCTGCGCTTGCTGTAAATTACTCCGGTGCAGGAACACTTGAGTTTTTATATGGTCCGGACGGTAATTTTTATTTTATGGAAATGAATACGAGAATCCAGGTTGAACATCCGGTGACTGAGATGATTACCGGGGTGGATCTGATTCAGGAAATGATTTCGGTAGCGGAAGGTAATCCTCTGTCATTTTCACAAGATGATATTAAACTGAATGGCTGGTCGATTGAGTGCCGGATCAATGCTGAGGACCCATTCCGTAACTTTATGCCTTCACCGGGCAAAATAGGTTTCTACCTTGCTCCGGGCGGGCCGGGAGTTCGTGTTGACAGTGCGGCTTATCCTGGATATGTGATCTCACCGTATTATGATTCGATGATTGCCAAGCTGATCGTATGGGGAGCGACGCGTGAAGAAGCTATCGCCAAGATGAAGCGTGCTTTATCTGAATTTGTTATCGAAGGTATTCATACGACGATTCCTTTCCATCAGAAGCTATTAGATCATCCTGTTTTTATCGAGGGAACCTTTGATATTAAGTTTTTGGAAGAACATGAGCTATAAGCTTTTATCAGAAGTTTTATGATGAACTCGCTTGAGAGGTTGAAATTGATGTATGAAGCCGATCATGTTTGGCTTCATACATCAGTACGGCCTTTTTTGCGAGTTTCTTTATGTGGACGTCTCTTTTTTAGAGGACAGGAGTTTGTCATAATGAGTCCAAAATGATATAGTATTTATAATAAGTGCGGAGTCTCTGAATTAGGGTTGACTGCGTCATACTTATTGAGAGGTGGATGAATAATATGAGTACTTTACCTACGGAATTTGAACGTACAGAAATCGGTGAGATCCAAATTGCTCCCGAGGTTATTGAAGTGATTGCAGGGTTGGCTACAGTTGAAGTTAAAGGTGTAGCTGGCATGAGCGGTGGATTTGTTGGCGGAATCGCTGAATTGCTCGGAAGAAAGAATCTTTCCAAGGGCGTTAAGGTAGAAGTAGGCCAACGTGAAGCAGCTGTTGATGTATCTGTTATTGTTGAGTATGGTAATCGTCTTCCAGAGGTGGCTACCGAGATTCAGCGTAACGTTAAGCGCTCTATTGAGACGATGACAGGTCTCACGGTGGTTGAAGTGAACGTACATATTCACGACGTTATCTTCAAGACAGCTGAGAAAAATGAAGAGATTGAACCAAGCCACAGGGTGAAATAATTGCAAGGTAACGAACCCCCGACCACCAGCGTCAGGGGTTTACTATAATTTTGAGATAAGCGAGTACAACGGCTTATCGCGACTACCCTATAAGGAGGCTGTTTCTGTCGTGGCCAAAATTTTTGACAGACTTTTGCTGTTTGTGTACAGCTTGAGTATTGGAATATTATCCCTTATCGCCATCCTCCTGCTGAGTAACGTGTTACCGCTGTCGTTGACTGAGTCTGATGAACAGATGCTAACGCTCGTTTCCATTATTGTGGCTGCTGTTTTATTTTTATTAAGCATCCGTTTCTTTTACATTTCAGTGAAACGTGATCGTCATTCGTTGCCGTCTATTGATCAACGGACCGAATACGGGGATATTCAGATTTCAATCGAGACGATTGAGAATTTGTCTTACAAGGCAGCAACTCGTGTTCGCGGCATCAGGGAAGTTAAGACAAGAATACGGATCACTGACGCAGGTCTTGAAATTGTCGTACGGGCAATGGTTGATGGAGAAGCTTCTATCTTGACCTTAACTGAGGAAGTACAGAAGCAGGTTCATGATTATGTCGAGGAGATTACAGGTATACCTGTTTCTAATGTCTCTGTATATATAGCTAACCTTGTCCAATCAACGGTTATCAAAAGCCGTGTTGAATAGGAGGGAGTAGCAGGGTGTTCTGGAAACAATTGTGGGAGAGTCACAGGGGACGCCTGTTAGGATTGGCGGCGGCCGTGTTTTTATGCCCGATCTATCTGTTTTTCGGATTTTGGAATATGTTGTTTTGCGCGCTCTTGTTATATGTCGGCTATACGATCGGCAAATATAAGGATTTGGATCAGGGGACGCTCCTGCCCTGGAGTGAGATGAAGCAGTGGCTGGAGTCACGTTGGCGTCCTTTTAAATGATTCCTGTGATATGCTTTCTCCGGAAAAAGAGCTCGGTTTCATCTTGCCCATTTTGTGGAGGTAGCATGCTACAGGTTTTTTTTCTGTTTAAATAAGGTTGTTTGTGTTTAAAGAACGGGAATAGTGAAGATTAGAAATACAAATTTGGATTAAGTTATATAGTGGCTTCAAAATAAAGAAGGAGGACATCCATGAAACGGCGATTAGCAAGAGAAATTGCAGTACAAAGTCTGTATCATATGGAAATGAATGAAGTGGAGGCTTTGGAGGCAGTAATGATGCTGCTTATGGAAGCAGCTGGTGACAACGAGAGTGAGGTTAAGCTGTCAGATGAGGGTGCGACTCGTGATTTCGTGTTGGAAATAGTGAACGGGACATGGAGCCATAAAGAAGCTATTGACGGCTTGCTAAGTGATTATTTGAAGGGCTGGCAGGTTAGTCGATTGTCTAAGGTAGATCGGCAGGTGCTGCGTCTGGCTGTATATGAAATGATTATACGTAATGATGTACCTGGTAAGGTTGCAGTTAATGAAGCTATCGAGCTTGCCAAACATTTTGGGACGATTGAATCAGGTAAATTTGTTAATGGTGTGCTTGGTAAAATGATTCAGGATGTAGATCAGTTAAAAGCTAAAATCTAAAGAACTAACAGACATTGAGATTAAAGTGGCAATAAGCATTAGATTATCCTTATAATTTATATTATAAATTTGTAACAATTAAGGAGAGGATGTCAATCATGTCAGCACCAGTTATTAATGGAAAACAGGTATCAGAGGATATTAGAGGAGCTCTTCGTGAAGAAGTTGAACGTTTGAATAAGCTTGGTTTTACACCTGGACTGGCAGTAGTGCTTGTTGGTGAAGATGCAGCATCACAAGTGTATGTTCGCAACAAAGAGAAGGCCTGTCATGATCTGGGTTACTATTCCGAGGTGCATCGTTTGTCGGAGTCCACTTCCGAGGGCGATCTTCTTGCGCTGGTGGACAAGCTGAACAAGCAAGAGGATATTCACGGTATTCTTGTACAGCTTCCTCTTCCTAAGCATATTAACGAAAAAGCAGTTATTGATGCAATTGCTGTTGAAAAAGATGTGGATGGATTTCATCCAGTGAATGTTGGTAATCTGGTAATTGGTGATGACAGTCTGCTTCCTTGTACTCCAGCGGGAGTCATCGAACTGATTAAACGTACAGGCATCGAAATTTCCGGTAAGCATGCAGTTGTTATCGGCCGCAGCAATATTGTGGGTAAGCCTGTATCCTTACTGCTTCAACGTGAGAATGCTACCGTTACGATGTGTCATTCCCGCACTGCAAACATGAAAGAATTAACCAGGCAGGCTGATATTCTTGTAGTTGCAATTGGGCGGGCTAACTTTGTAGATGCGTCCTATGTGAAACCAGGAGCCGTAATAATCGACGTAGGCATGAATCGTCTGGATAACGGAAAACTGGCAGGAGACGTTGACTTTGAGAGCGTGAAGGAAGTTTCCGGTCCAATTACTCCGGTTCCGGGCGGCGTTGGTCCAATGACGATTACGATGCTGATGCAGAATACGTTGATCGCTGCCAAAAGATTAAGAGATCAAGCGTAAAAATCTTACTTACGCAGCATATGCAGATAGCTATAAACGATCGCGGCAGGATAGAAGGGGGCGACTCCGTGGAACAGCGTATTTTCTCCGTTAAGGATTTGAACCGATATATTCGGATGAAGCTGGAATCGGACACTTTATTGTCAGAGGTGTGGATTCGGGGAGAGATCTCGAACTTTACTCACCATTCCAGCGGGCATATGTATTTTACCCTGAAGGATGCGGACAGTCGGATCAAGAGCATTATGTTTGCATCGCATAATCAGCGATTGGCCTTTATTCCGAAAGAAGGAACAAGGGTAATCGCTAGAGGGAATGTATCGGTCTATGAACGAGATGGACAATATCAATTCTATGCGACGCATATGCAGCCTGATGGGATCGGCAGTCTGTATCTGGCTTACGAGCAGCTAAAAGGCAAGCTTGAAGCAGAGGGGCTCTTTGCCGTTGAGCGGAAGCAACCACTGCCTCGCTTTCCAAAGGTGATCGGGGTAGTGACATCACCAACAGGAGCTGCTGTCCGTGATATTTTGACGACGCTTCAGCGACGCTATCCACAGGCTGCGGTTATTTTGTACCCTGTACTTGTACAAGGTAAAGGGGCTGCGCCTTCCATCGTCAAAGCGATTAGGACGCTGAATGAGATGGGAGAGGCCGACGTTCTTATCGTCGGCCGAGGAGGCGGCTCGCTGGAGGAACTGTGGGCGTTCAATGAAGAAGGGGTCGCCAGGGCGATCTATGAATCGCAAATTCCGGTTATATCGGCCGTAGGCCATGAAACGGATTTTACGATCGCCGATTTTGTCAGCGACCTGAGAGCAGCAACGCCAACAGCGGCGGCAGAGCTCGCCGTGCCGCATATGGCGGAGCTTAAAGCTCAGCTCCGCCAAACCGAGCAGGTGCTGCAGCGAGGGCTGCAGCACCGCTTGTCGCAGGCGCGTGAACGACTTCGTCGTTTACAGAACTCGCCTGCGCTGCTTCAGCCGCAGCGAAGCTTGATCCAGCACGCGGAGCGGCTGGATCATCTTGCATCGCGGCTGCAGGGACGGATGATGTCTCGCAAGGAATTGATGCGAGCATCCTATGAACGAATGCATCAGCGTCTGCTTCGCTACCATCCTGAAGAGTCCTTACTGTATGCTAAGAAACGGCATGTAGAAGCAGGACGTCTTCTTCGAGCTGCGATGATGGGCATTATGAAAGAGAAATCCTCGCAATTAACATCTGGGATAAGGCAGCTTGATGCATTAAGTCCACTGAAGGTTATGGGACGTGGATATAGTTTGATTTACGACGAACAAGAGAAGACTTTGATAAAATCAATTGATGACGTTGAACCCGGTGATATATTAAAGGTGAAGGTTATCGATGGAGAACTCGATTGCCAAGTATGGGGCATGAGGCGAAAAGGAGCTGAGGAAGAGCATGACGCAGGAACAGGAAATGAGTTTTGAAGAAGCAATGAAGCAATTAGAGGACGTCGTATCCCAATTGGAGCATGGCGATGTTCCGTTAGAGAAAGCGATTGATCTGTTTCAGACAGGAATGCAATTATCCCAGCTCTGTGGTCAAAAGCTGTCACAGGTGGAACGTAAAATCGAAATGATCGTGGAAGAAGGCGGAGACATCAGTAAAAAGCCTTTTGTACCACAGACAGAGGAGAGCGATTCACTTGGTTAATCCTTCGCTTTCTCGCTACATCGAGGAAATAGCTCAGCTTGTCGGGGATCGGCTTCATGCAATTATTCCTGACCATCACGAGGTTCCTGACAATTTGCAGCGTTCAATGGAATACTCTCTAATGGCGGGAGGTAAACGTCTACGACCAGTGCTTGTCATTGCTGCGGCGGAGTCGCTGGGGGCAACCCAAGAGGTGGCGCTTCCCGTCGCCTGCGCTGTGGAAATGGTACATACCTATTCGCTTATACATGATGATTTGCCGGCAATGGATAATGATGATTACCGTCGTGGAAAATTGACGAATCATAAAGTGTTCGGTGAGGCAATGGCAATTTTGGCAGGTGACGGCTTGCTTACTCATGCATTCTACAGCATTGCCCAGACAGCCCGCTTGGGGGTTCCGGCATCTGATGTGCTTGCGATTGTAGAGGATATGGCAGTATATGCTGGGCCATCCGGGATGGTAGGTGGTCAGGTTGCTGATATGGAAGGTGAACAGGGCATTACGGATCTGGAGCAGCTCCGTTATATCCATGAACACAAGACTGCGGATCTTATCGTGTTCTCATTGAAGGCAGGAGGCCGCATTGCTTCAGCGACTGAGCAGCAGCTTGAAGCACTTGAGTGCTACGGACGCGCGATCGGTCTGGCTTTTCAAATTCAGGATGATATCCTCGATTTGGTTGGAGATGAGAGCAAGCTTGGGAAGAAGACGCAAAGTGATGTGAAGCAGGGAAAAGTGACCTATCCATATTTTATCGGACTTGAGGATTCCCGTGCAGAAGTGGATCGCCTTACACGTGTCGCTAAAGACGCGCTCACTAATGGCGACATACCGAACCCCGAAATGCTGCTGGATATCGCAGATTATTTGCTGAAGAGAGATCATTAAATTTTAGTTGATTTCGATATGATAAATGACTGTGGTATAATAAATGCTATTACTAACTAAACAAGGAAAGCGGGGAAGTCGAGTGCTGCTTTCACAAATAAACGATCCCGGTGATTTGAAAAAATACTCAGTAGAGCAATTAACGCCACTGGCTGCTGAAATTCGTCAATTTCTTATTGAGAAGCTGTCGGTGACAGGTGGACATCTTGCACCCAATTTAGGCGTAGTTGAGCTTACAATTGCACTCCATTATTGTTATAACAGCCCTCAGGATAAGTTTATTTTTGATGTTGGTCATCAGGCTTATGTCCATAAAATTCTTACCGGTCGGAAAGATCAGTTTGATACTTTGCGCAAGCAAAACGGACTTTGCGGTTTTGTAAAACGCTGTGAGAGTGAGCATGACGTGTGGGAGGCCGGTCACAGCAGCACTTCCTTGTCGGCTGCAATGGGTATGGCGCTTGCACGTGATTTGAAAGGCGAGAACAATAAAGTTGTTGCCATTATCGGAGATGGAGCTCTTACAGGCGGCATGGCTTTTGAAGCGCTTAATCACATCGGACATGAGAAAAAAAACCTGATGGTCGTTTTGAACGATAATGAAATGTCTATCGCGCCCAATGTCGGTGCGCTTCACAATTATTTAACGAAAATTCGTTCTGATCGCAATTATTTGCGTGCCAAGGACGAAGTGGAACAACTTCTAAAGAAAATACCAGCCATCGGCGGCAAGCTCGCGAAAACTGCTGAGAAGCTGAAAGATAGCCTCAAATACATGATGGTCTCTGGAGTTCTGTTTGAAGAGCTTGGATTCAAGTATTTAGGTCCGGTGGATGGTCACGACTTACCTGGACTAATTGATTCATTCAATCAAGCGAATAATGTGAACGGTCCAGTGCTGGTTCATGTCCTCACTACAAAAGGTAAGGGTTATTCTCCCGCCGAAGAGGATTCCTTCAAATGGCATGGCATTACCCCATACAAAATCGAGTCTGGTCAGGTGCTGAAAGCAGTCGGTAATCCGATGTATACCGAAGTGTTCGGACAGACTTTGATTGAGCTTGCGGAGAAGGACGAACGGATTATTGCGGTGACCCCTGCAATGCCAGGCGGATCGGGTCTCGTTAAATTCGCGGAGTATTTTCCTGACCGGATGATCGATGTGGGTATTGCCGAGCAGCATGCAGCAACGATGTGTGCTGCGCTTGCTATGGAAGGAATGAAACCCGTATTTGCTGTATATTCTACGTTTATGCAGCGGGCCTATGACCAAATAGTACACGATATTTGCCGACATAATGCGAACGTCATGTTTGCAATTGACCGAGCAGGATTTGTTGGAGCAGATGGTGAAACTCATCAGGGTGTGTTTGATATTGCATTCTTACGTCATATCCCCAATATGGTTCTTATGATGCCGAAGGATGAGAATGAGCTCCGTCATATGATGAAAACGGCTTTAGATTATAATGATGGTCCTATCGCTTATCGCTATCCAAGAATTAATGTTCTTGGTGTACCGTTGGATGAGGAACTGCATACCATTCGGATCGGAAGCTGGGAGAAGCTTCGTGAAGGTGAAGGAACAACGATTATTGCAGTTGGACCGATGGTACAGGTTGCGGAAGAAGCAGCGGAAATATTGCGGCGTGACGGAACCTCGGTTACTGTTGTAAATGCCCGTTTCCTTAAGCCGCTCGATAACCACATGCTTCTTGATCTTGCACAGCATGGACATCATATGATTGTTCTGGAGGAAGCTTCACAGGCAGGAAGCCTTGGAAGCGCTGTGCTTGAATTTTTTGCAGAGCATGGACTGTCCGGTCTAGATATTAGTTTGATGGGTGTTCCGGATCGCTTTATTGAACATGGAAGTATTAAGGAGCAGCTGCAGGAAGTTGGCCTTACGGCTGAAGCAGTAGTTCGTAAAGTTCAAGAGTATCGCTCCGGACAACAATATACGTACGGCAAAAAGGTAAAGCCGTCCTAGTTATTGGGCGGCTTCATAGCCGTTAGTCAGGAGAATTTCATGTCAGTATCCAAAGAACGTATAGATGTTCTATTAGTTGAGCAGGGCTATTTTGACAGTCGTGAAAAAGCGAAAGCAGCGATTATGGCCGGACTGATTTTTGGAGGTCAGGAGAGAATCGAGAAGGCGGGCACTAAAGTACCGCGGGATATTTCGCTGACTGTAAAGGGCGCCATTCATCCTTATGTTAGTCGCGGTGGTCTGAAGCTGGAGAAGGCAATCAAGCAGTTTGGGATCGATATGAAGGAGCGAGTGATGCTGGATATCGGTTCTTCTACAGGAGGCTTTACGGATTGCGCTTTGCAGCATGGGGCTAGCTACGTATACGCGATCGATGTAGGTTATAACCAGCTGGACTGGTCGTTACGGAATGATGAACGGGTAAATGTTAAAGAGCGAACGAATTTCCGCTATATGACCCCAAGTGATCTGGATGGTCCTCAGCCTGACTTTGCCAGTATCGATGTATCTTTCATTTCGCTAAAAATTATTTTACCTCCATTAATTGAATTGCTGCAACGACCAGCGGATATCGCCGCCCTTATTAAACCTCAATTTGAGGCAGGACGTGAGAAGGTAGGAAAATCCGGGGTTGTCCGTGATCCCAAAGTTCATTTGGATGTGCTGGAGACGGTGCTCAGTTTTGCAATTAGTATTGGGTATACGCTAAAGGGCTTGACGTTCTCCCCAATTACTGGTGGTGAAGGGAATATTGAGTTTCTTGCTCACCTTGGATTGGAACCCAATAATGAGCTTGACCCGGTAGTGGCAGAACAGAAAACTTCGGCAAGCTTGGTAGAAATTCAGAAAATAGCTCGGCAAGTAGTCGAGGAGGCTTCAAATACTTTTCATACAAACCCGTCGAAATGACGGGTTTTTGTCTGGATGGATATTGAAAACAGAACAAATGTTCTCTATAATGGAGATATACATCCTTTGCAATAAATTGTTGGTGACGATGAACAGGAGGTAGGCATCCAGCGTCGAATTATCATTTGAGGTGATTTCGATGGAGGAACACTGGGACGGATTGCTGATGGTGCTTATCGCTGGAGTAGTGTTTTTTATTAGCTACCGCTCGTTTCGTACCTGGGTTAGAAAACCTTTGACGCTGAGGTCCAGATTAGGGTTTCAAATGAATGAAGTCATTCTGGATCATCCTGCTGTGCATCTTCTTGAGAGGGCGGGTTATGAAGTCGTCAGCGATAAGCTGAAGGTCCCGCTTGCTTTCAAAGTAAATGACAGCTTGTTGCATAGCCGTATGTTTATCGACTATATTGTCCAGAGAGACGGGGAACTCTATTTGGTAAGGATCGCTCGTGAACGTTCTGGCATCGAATGGACAGGCAGTGGTATCCGTAAGGAGCTTTTGCCATATTTGCTGCTTTATCCTGAGTGTGCTGGTGTTCTTTATGTAGATGCAGACCACGGAGAGATCAAAGAAATCACCTTAACTACAGATGATGATGAGTAATCGTTCTTAAAGGGACTGGGAGGATGTTATGAAGGGTCAACGACATATTAAAATACGTGAAATTATTGCAGGACAAGAAATTGAAACTCAGGATGAATTAGTGGAAGCGCTCCGCAAAGCTGGCTTTCAGGTTACTCAGGCTACGGTATCAAGGGACATTAAGGAATTGATGTTGATAAAGGTTCCTACAGATGATGGAAGATATAAATATTCAATGCCTACAGCTCAAAGATACAATCCGGTTTTGAAGCTGCAGCGTGCTTTGATTGATAATTTTGTTCATATTGATCACACCGGCAACCTCGTTGTTGTGAAATGTCTTCCGGGAACAGCTAACTCGGTGGCTGTGCTGATCGATAATATGGAGTGGGCAGACTTGCTCGGAACTATTTGTGGTGATGATACAATTTTGCTGATATGCAGAAATGAAGAGTACAGTCAATTTATAATTGACCAAATTTTAGGATTTATTTCTTAGCAATTTATATTGGTTTGGCGAAGGGAGTTGCCATTGTGTTAGTCCATTTATCGATTCGGAATTTGGCAGTAGTGGAGTCAGTGGATGTTACATTCCATGCCGGTTTTCATGTATTGTCAGGGGAGACAGGGGCTGGGAAGTCCATTATTATCGATGCTTTGGGTCTAATTGCAGGAGGTCGGGGTTCCGCTGATTTAATACGATACGGCTGTGAGCGGACTGAAATGGAGGCTTCCTTTGATTTACCCAGCAATCATTCCGTCTGGACAACACTTATGAAATTGGGCATTATCGCAAATTCCGACGAGTCCCTAATTATTCGCCGGGAAATTAGCATGCAAGGAAAAAGTACAGCGAGAATAAATGGACAGCTCGTTAATTTGTCGATGCTTCGCGAGGTAGGAGAAGGCTTGATCAATTTGCATGGTCAGCATGAGCATCAATCTTTGCTGAGTCCTGATCGGCATTTAGAACTTCTTGATGCTTATGGTGCTGATACAATCGGACCGGCCAAGGCGAAGTATCAGGATACATATGCCTCCTTTGTCAAGGTTAATAAAGAATGGAATGAGCTTCGCAGCACAAGCCAACAAGCACTGCAGATGCTTGATTTGTACCGTTTTCAACTGGAGGAAATTGCAGCAGCAGGATTAAAATCGGGTGAGGATGAATTTCTTGCTGAAGAAAAGGTCAAGCTATCTCATAGCGAGAAAATGATGGATTCAGTCTCACAAGCGTATGAGTACTTATATGGAAATCAAGGACTTGAAGCTATCGCCAAAGCGGTATCTCGCCTGGGTGATGTTTCGAACTATGACAGCAAGGGAATTGCTCCACTTCTTGAACAGCTACAGTCCGCGTATTATCAACTTGAAGATGCTGCATTTAGTTTGAGAGCATATCGTGAGCACATTGAATTCAATCCGGAGCGACTGGAAGAGGTAGAAGAACGTTTGGATCTTATTTCATCATTGCGCCGCAAGTACGGTGATAATGTTGAAGGAATTTTGCAATATTATGAGAAAATTCGGCTTGAGAGTGGCATGCTTGAAAATAAGGATGAGTTGCTCGAAAAATTGGAGTCTCAACGCGAAGAATTATTAGATGAACTTATGAATGATGCATTTAAGCTTAGCGCCGTTCGAAAGGTAAAGGCTGAAGAGCTTGCTGTTCAAATCGAGCAAGAGCTTAAGGATTTACAAATGGGACGAACCTCACTTCAGGTGAAGCTATCCTTGAATGAGGATGCTCATGGTATTGAATGGGATGGAAAAAAACTGCGCCCTGGTAAGAATGGAATTGATAACGCTGAGTTTCTGATATCACCAAATCCAGGTGAACCGCTTCGCCCACTTAGCAAGATTGCTTCTGGTGGTGAATTGTCACGGATGATGCTGGCATTGAAGAGTATTTTTTCAAGACATGATGAAGTGCCGGTACTTATTTTCGATGAAGTGGATACAGGAGTTAGTGGCAGAGCGGCACAGTCCATCGCCGAGAAGCTGTACCGACTGTCAAGCACGTGTCAGGTGTTCTCAATTACTCATTTGCCTCAGGTGGCTTGTATGGCTGATCAACAATATTTAATCGAGAAGATCATCGAAGATGGACGTACAATGACTCGTGTAGAATCACTGGATGAAGATGGACGAGTTAAGGAATTGGCTAGAATGCTCGGGGGCGTAGAAATAACTGAAAAAACATTACATCATGCGCAGGAAATGATCGGTCTCGCTAAGGCACAGAAGGATGCAATTTAACGATCGGGACAATGTTTAACAGTAATAAAAGACCTTGCCTGGGGTATGTTATAGGTACGCAATTGGCGACCACCTTTTCGTCAAGCGATAGAAGTTAAGGGAGCGTGACAGCCATTGAACCGTAACCTCAGGAAGAGATTGCTCGGTCTTTTATCTGCTTTTACTTTTTGTGCACTTATCACGTCGGCAGCTAATGGTCAATTCCCTGTTTTTCCGGACGAGCTTCGCTTGTTTCAGGGTCAGGGTAAGCAATTAAGGTTATCTTTACCTGTGCAGGCAAAGGTTAGCGTTGATCGGCCAGATGTAGTTATGGTTAACGGACAGGCTACACCAACGATGACTGTATCGCTCGGTGAGCCGCTCAATTTGTCACCTGTGGGTAGTGGAGAAGCCAAGCTTCGCATGAAATTATTCGGACAAATTCCCCTGAAGACAGTAAAAGTGAATGTTATCCCCGATTTAAAGGTGATTCCCGGCGGTCAAACTATAGGAGTTAAAGTGAAATCTGCCGGTATTTTAGTTGTAGGTCACCATCAGGTCACTAACGAAGGCCAGAAAGTGTCCCCAGGCGAATCTGCCGGAATACAGATTGGCGACCTCATCACGCATATGAACGGCATTGAGTTAAAAGATGTAAAGGATGTATCTGACATAGCTGCTCGTGCCGGTCAAGGTAAAAAGCCGTTAAAGCTCACTTATAAGCGTGGAGGTCAGACATTTACCACTTCATTGTCTCCTGCTTTTGACAAAAGTGATGGGGCTTGGAGATTAGGATTGTACATTCGTGATTCTGCAGCGGGAGTCGGTACTTTGACATTCTATGCACCGGATCAAGGTGTCTATGGGGCACTCGGTCATGTTATTACAGATATGAATACTCAAACTCCAATTGTAGTGGGAAGCGGTCAAATTCTTCAATCCAGTGTTACGTCCATTTCCAAAAGTGAAAGTGGAGAACCCGGAGAGAAAAGAGCTCACTTTATTAAAGAAGGTAAGACGCTTGGAAATATTGAACGAAATACCCCTTTCGGAATTTTTGGCAAAATGGAACAAAACCCTGAGCATAGTGTTTATAATGAAGGTATTCCTGTAGCTTTTGCTGAAGAGGTTAAAGAAGGGCCGGCTGAAATATTAACGGTTGTTGAAGGACAACGTGTTGAGCGGTTTAAAATCGAAATCGTTCATGTATCGAGACAAAATGCCCCAGAAACGAAGGGGCTTGTTATAAGGATAACTGATCCTAGACTAGTCGAAAAGACAGGCGGTATCGTTCAAGGCATGAGTGGTAGTCCCATTATCCAGAACGGTAAGCTTATCGGAGCGGTAACACATGTATTTGTTAACGATCCACGCTCAGGTTATGGATGCTTTATTGAGTGGATGCTTCAGGATGCTGGAATCCTTAAAGGTAATAGCAATCAGCTATCTCAAAATCTTAAGGCGAGTTAACGCCTTAGGATTTTTATTTTTATGTTACAATATGTTGTTTTCGGTTTAATAATTTGGTTTAAATAGTAAGTATGATGTTTATAGCCTTGGCAAAGAAAATTGCTGAATGGATTGTCGAATTCGACTGAAACATCTCATTTTATGTAAGTAAATAAATAATTATAACTTAATTATTAAAAAAAATAAAGAAAATAAAATTCGACAGAAGGAATTTACTTTTGGATGTCGAATCCTTATTCTGGAAGAAGAGAAAAGAGATTGATAATTCTAAGGAGGAAGGTAGTCAGTGCATAAAATTGAAGTGTTGTTGGCGGATGATAATCGGGAATTTACAAGTTTGCTCGCAGAATACATTTCGGAGCAGGACGATATGGTCGTCTCAGGTATTGCTTATAATGGTGAAGAAGTGCTGGAGATGATCGACAACGCTTCTAAAGTTCCGGACGTGCTTATACTGGACATCATTATGCCACATTTGGATGGACTGGGCGTGTTGGAACGTTTACGTGATATAAATTTGTCACCACAGCCTAAGATCATTATGCTGACCGCTTTCGGACAAGAAAATATCACACAGCGTGCTGTACAGCTTGGAGCGTCTTATTATATCCTGAAGCCGTTCGATATGGAGGTACTGGCCAACCGGATTCGTCAACTTGTTGGAGTGCAGATGTCAAGCTCAACGACGTCTCAGACATTTGCGAAGTCAAATGTTGTACCGCTTGGCAAAGGGAAAAATTTGGATGCAAACATCACGTCGATCATACATGAAATTGGCGTTCCTGCGCATATTAAAGGATATCAATACTTACGTGAAGCAATCACGATGGTTTATAACAACATCGAAATATTGGGAGCAATTACGAAGACGCTGTATCCGGCCATCGCTGAGAAATTCAAAACGACACCCTCCCGCGTCGAACGTGCCATTCGCCACGCGATTGAAGTAGCTTGGACCCGTGGCAACATCGACAGCATCTCACACTTGTTCGGCTACACGATCAATATCAGCAAATCGAAGCCCACGAACTCTGAGTTCATCGCGATGGTTGCTGACAAGCTAAGAATTGAGCATAAGGTGAGCTGAAAGGGTAAGGAGTAAGGGAACCGCAAGGGATTTTGGTTGTGGAAGCTATTCTATACTCATAAATATCTACTTGGTAAATGAATATTTTTTTGCTCCTTTATTGGTTCAGGTAAAACACCAGTAAAGGAGTTTTTT
>RCUF01000239.1_pt1 | contig 24324 bp, 18 predicted proteins | sample 2166311 | NCBI WGS metagenome assembly RCUF01 (sample SAMN09932608, study PRJNA488358) | compost metagenome | feature: garden; material: soil; isolation source: compost soil in 4-hydroxybenzonitrile-enriched culture | place: Germany: Experimental Botanical Garden Goettingen | collected 2016-01-27
TACATTACATTAATTCACCGTCTTAATCTCCAGGCCGTGACCGTGACATTTAAAGTTATAGTTAGGGTTTTTCATAACCTCTTCTTTCTGAAGTTCATACATGGCAATTTTATAGTTTATTTCTTCCATGTGTTTAAAACTTTCGTCAATTTTCTTCTGAAGTTCCAATTTATGCTGTATCAACATCTCCTCTCTTTGCAAAAAGGTGCTATTTCCCAATTCATAAAGTTCCTTGTAATCCTTGATTTTTGAAAGAGGCATTCCTGTCTCTTTGAGACAACGAATAAAAGAAATCCAATCTATTTGTTGTTGGTTATAAACTCTACGGCCTTTTTCGTCACGAGATATATTTGGTAATATCCCCTGCTCTTCATAAAACCTAAGTGTTTTTGCAGATACATTTAAATTCTCCACTACGTATGTCATTGAATACAACATCTACTTGTCCCACCTTTAGTTACAGTTACTGTAACTAAATATATATCATAAAGAGAATGAAAGCACAACAATTCTATATGTAATCATATAAAAATAAATCCTTGACCTACTGTAACGGTAACCAATTACACTGAAACAGAAAATAAAATATGATAGCGAGGTTAAAGAAATGAATCAAAAATATAGTAGGTTATTTGAATCCTTCACATTCAGAAGTGGAATAACAATGAAGAATAGAATTGTTATGGCACCTATGACAACCTGGTCAAGCAATGACGATCTTACCATTTCGGATGACGAAGTAAAGTATTACAAACAAAGAGTGAATGGAGTAGGACTCGTCATTACAGGGTGTACTCATGTTACACCGAATGGACAGGGTTTTACGAATGAATTCGCCGGGTACAATGATGAATTTACTCCAAGTTTACGAAAATTAGCTGAGGCAGCGAAAAGTGGAGGCTCTCCTGTGATCCTACAGATTTTTCATGCTGGCAATAAAGCTTTGCCCGAATTGGATGCAGTTAGTGCGAGTGCATTGCAACCCGAAATTACTAATTTAGGTTCAACTCCAGAAACAAGAGAACTATCACATGAGGAGATTTTGTCGATTGTACGTGCTTTTGGAGACACAACAAGACGAGCGATAGAAGCCGGATTTGATGGCGTCGAAATTCATGGGGCACATGGATTTTTAATTCAAAACTTCTGGTCGCCAGCAACGAATCAACGGACGGACAAATGGGGAGGATCACTTGAAAATCGCTTACGTTTTCCATTGGCGATTATTAACGAAATCAAAAATGTCATTGAAAAACATGCTACAAAACCATTCATTTTAGGATACCGATTTTCACCTGAAGAATCCTCCAAAGTGGACGGATTACGTATGAAAGACACGTATGAATTAATCGATATTCTTGTTGAACAGAATTTGGATTATATACATGCTTCATTAGATAATGTGTCTTCAAAGCCAGTAGATAGTCAAGATGAAAAAACACGGCTTGAATTAATTCTTGAAAGAGCAAACGGTAAGGTACCTGTGATGGCTGCTGGTTCCATAATAACACCGGATGATGCTCTTAAAGCTGTGGAATTAGGATTGCCGCTAGTTGCCATTGGGCATGCGTTAATTATGAATCCTACTTGGGTTGAAATGGTCGCAAATGGACGAGAAGCCGAGGTAGATTCTAAGTTGAACGTTTCAAAACTCGACCAGCTTAATATTCCAGAAAAACTCTGGAATGTAATTCAAGCAATGCCCGGTTGGTTTAATATTGGGAAATAAAAAGTAGTCCTAAAGGCTACTCAGATTGACGAGAAACCCACGTCTTTTATGAGACTTCGGGTTTCTTTTGCTAATTCTTAAGTGCTCCGTCCATCCGTAGTTCGGTAGGGCAATTCTTACTGTTGCGGACACACATACTGCGAATGTTTCGATCTTGAAGGGGTACCACCAGCAAAACGCAGATTTACAACGCTAAGGAATTCTGAGTACAAAAATAGCCGGTTTTCACACGTTAAGGGTGTAACCGGCTTTTATGCTATCCTTGGTTCAGCGGACGTAATGATTCTAAGATACTAGGCGTTGCATCAGCCATTTTTGTTAAGCCTATATTGGTACCCATAGCCATGAGCGATGCCAGAACAATCGGTTTTTCTTCGGATTTAGGTTGACGATTGGTTGAAGCATGAATGAATTGCTCGTCAAACCCAGTCCAACTTGCTACTTCTAAAAGTAGGTCTGGTAGCTTTACCCGTGGCAACATGTCGTAGAGAGCAGCGCTATATTGTTTCGCCTCTTCTTGAACATCTTTTCAAGCCGATTAATATGTAGTCTACCTTTTTCAACGTTTACTCCATCAAGCGCATCGATGTTGTCACCAATCCACTGTAATCGACGGAAGCTACCATACGTACCAACAGAGGAAGAACTTAAGCGTTATTACGAAGTAGTCTGGAAGTCGAAAAATTTCCAGGACATGTTGATTGTCAAGACACTCATATCATTTTTCACAGAAAATATGTAAATGGATATTGCATTGATGTAAACCGGAAGAGCTCGAGAGAAGAACCGGTCTCTAAAAGGAGATTTTATTTTTTTTGAAGAAGAAATAATAGATGTGATTATCTATTTTACACTGCGGTGGCGGTCATTTTGATCGCCGTTTCTAATACAATAAAAGCTACAGTTCGCATCAACCTTAATCTGAAATAATTAAGTTCTAATTTTATAGAGTTGCCTACATGTTTGTGTCGCTTCGAAAAGTACATTGTGTAAGTTTGTAAAAAAATAGAATAAAAAGCGAATAGGTGTGATTGAATCAGGTGGCACGAAATTCATATGCGGGGTAGGCAATGAAAAAAGTCAGAAAAAAAGCGCTTCAAAAAATAATTGAAACGTTTCCAACTTAGTGCTATTATAATTCCCATAAGAGAGATGGGGGGGTTAAATGCCAAGTATTAGAGATGTAGCTAAGATAGCTGGTGTTGCTGTGGGAACGGTGTCCCGCGTTATTAATAACTCGGGCTCTGTAAAACCAGATACACGAAGGAAAGTGGAGAAAGCTATACAAGAACTCAATTATTTTCCTAATGAAGTCGCTCGAAATTTTAAAATGAGGAAATCCAAGATGGTAGCCTTGCTGCTTCCAAGTATCTGGCATCCTTTTTTTTCTGAACTGGCTTATTACATTGAGGATGAGTTGGATCAGGAAGGCTTTAAGCTCATGTTGTGTAATAGCGGCGGCAAGCCCGAAAAAGAACTGTATTATCTGGATATGCTACGGCAAAACAAAGTGGCTGGTATTGTCGGCATTACTTACAATGATATAGAAAATAGCGTAAGCAATGACATTCCGATTCTAAGTATTGATAGGCACTTCAACAAAAAAATCACTTGTGTGACCTCAGATAATTATGAGGGAGGCCGTCTAGCTTTGAGGGAACTTGTTAAAGCAGGGGCCCAGAAACCGGCTTTTATGGGAAGTGTAACTTCCGTTTTTAGTGAAACCATGAATCGAAGAAAAGGTTTCATTGATGAGGCGAAAAAATTAGGTGTAGACTATGTTGTATACGAGAAACCAGATCCTATTGTGGACGACGAAGCCTATTTTGGCGAATTTCTATCTAAGCATCAGGATGTGGACGGCATTTTCGCTATTACCGATATGTTTGCCGCCAAATATATAGAAAGAGCAGGTAGGCAGGGGATTCGTATTCCAGAGGATGTAAAGGTCATCGGTTACGACGGCATTCAGGATCATCGTTATTTTCATCCGATATTGTCTACAATCAGGCAGCCAGTGGAGGAGATGGCACGTTTGACAATCAGACTACTGTATCAAAAGATCGATGGTATAACTTTAGATCAGCAAGTGTATCGTCTCCCCGTTATCTTCAGACAAGGCGAAACTACATGATTTTATTGTAAAGATATTAGCTCGTAAAGTCGGATCACAGTCTGGATATGCAAACTTGACTTTTCTTTTAGAAAATTGGAAACGTTTCATTTTACAATCAGACTACTCTGTTAAAAGATCGAAGGAATAAGTTGAATCAGCAAATGTATCATCTCCCGTTATCTTAGGCAAGTTTTTTTACATTGGAAAAACTTCAGCTCATTCGGTGGATTTATGGTATGGATCACCGACTGACGTTTTTCTTATAATAAATTGGAAACGTTTCAAAAATAAAAATATCCTTTTACAAGAAAGGGAGTGTAATGGTGAATTCAAGAACTAGTGAGTTGGATCATTCCACGATCAAGCCAAATCGCAAAATATGGAACCAGGTCAAACGTGATTATGAACTGTATCTGTTTTTGCTGCCAATCATTATTATTTATCTCGTATTTAAGTACTATCCGATGTATGGAATACAAATTGCTTTTAAGGATTTTTCACCAAGTCGGGGAATCTGGGGAAGCGAGTGGGTAGGCTTTAAGCACTTTATTGATTTTTTCGATTCCTATAACTTCTGGACGATCATGACGAATACGCTTACACTCAGTGCTCTATCGCTTGTATTTAGCTTCCCAGCTCCGATTATTATAGCGATTATGCTCAATCAGATGCTGGCCAAGAGATACAAGAAAATTGTACAAACTGTAATTTATGCACCACACTTTATTTCTACCGTAGTGCTCGTCGGTATGCTTAATGTTTTTCTGTCTCCAAACAGCGGAATTGTGAATCACATCATCACTTGGTTTGGAGGGGACCCCATTATGTTTTTGGCCGACGAAGGGTGGTTCCGTCCTTTGTATATATTATCAGGGGTTTGGCAAGAGACAGGATTTGCTACCATTATTTACCTTGCAGCTCTGGCAGGGGTCAATCCGGAATTGCATGAAGCCGCGATCATGGATGGAGCAAGCAAATGGAAGCGCGTAATGCATGTGGATATTCCAAGCATTTTGCCGACGATCGTCATCTTATTGATTCTCGCACTCGGCAACATTATGGGGATCGGTTTTGAAAAGGCTTTCCTTATGCAGAACGATTTGAATTATGCCACCTCCAATATTATTCCGACCTATGTTTATGAAATTGGGATCCAAAAAGCACAATACAGCTTTTCTACAGCAATTGGCCTGTTTAATTCAGTTGTAAATATTATCCTGATAATCACTGTCAACCGGATCGCAAAAAAATTGACGGAAACCAGCCTGTGGTAAGGGGGAGATCATTTTGAATCAATTATTAAAGAGAAAAAGTAAGGGAGACCTATGGTTTGACATCGTCAACTACGTCATGCTGACCATAGTTATGTTGCTTGTATTATTCCCGCTGTATTTTGTATTGATTGCTTCACTCAGTGACCCCAATCTCATCTACTCAGGTGAAGTATGGTTCTTTCCAAAAGGTTTTACGCTGGATGGATACGGGCGAATATTCAGCGATTCATCTATATGGATTGGGTATGCCAATTCGATTTTATATGCGGGTCTAGGAACATTAATCGGAGTAGCCGTGACCGTATGTGCAGCTTACCCGTTAGCTCGTAAAGGACTGGCGGGAAAATCGGCGATTATGTGGTTTTTACTAATCTCCATGTTTTTTAGTGGAGGGCTGATCCCAACCTATTTGCTGATCAAAGATCTTCACATGCTGAATACGATCTGGGCACTTGTTATTCCTGGAGCGGGAGGTGTGTTCAATGTCATTATCGTAAGGACTTTTTTTCAGTCGACCATCCCAGATGAAATGTGGGAGGCAGCTTCGATCGATGGTTGTTCCAATACCAGATTTTTTTGGAGCATTGTATTGCCTTTGTCTAAGTCCGTTATAGCCGTAATGGTACTATATCATGTTGTCGGCTTCTGGAATGGTTTCTTTGACGCTTTGATCTACTTGAACGACGAAAACAAGTATCCGTTGCAACTGGTTCTGCGCAACATTCTTGTCCAGAATCAGGCCAACTCGGGCATGATGATAGACGTGGAATCTTACGCAGCGAAGATGCGCGTTACAGAGCTTATCAAATATGGTGTCATCATGGTATCCAGTCTACCGTTGCTGATTTTGTATCCTTTCCTGCAAAAATACTTTGTTAAAGGCGTGATGATCGGCTCGATCAAAGGCTAACATTGTCATGGTGCCTGAAAGGGGTGATGTGCAACAGAAACGATAAGTCCATCATCCAGACAACTATATAAGAAGAGCAACGAAATTTTCAGCATGTGGAATGATCTAACAGGAGGTTGTGTACGATGAAATCGTTATTCAAAAGTGCTGGGCTTCTAGTGCTGGTCGGAGTGTTTGCGCTTAGCGGATGTTCGGGAGGCGGCGAGTCAAAAAATCAGGCGGTAAACCCGGATCAGGATGCGAATTTTAATAAAACCGGTCTTCCGATTGTTAAAGAAGCGGTGACATTAAAGATGGTCTCCCCGAAAGCTGCTTTAGCGCCGGATTACTCGAAAATGGAAATTTTTAAACGGCTGGAAAAACAAACAAACGTAAAGATTAATTGGGAAAACATTCCAGACACTGACTTTGCAGAGAAGAAAAATTTGTTGTTGGCTAGCGGAGATTTGCCAGACGCCTTTTACGGAGCCGGATTCACAGATTACGATCTAATCAATTACGGTAAAGACGGAACCATCATTCCGCTGGAGGATTTAATTGATAAATATGCGCCTAACTTGAAAGCGCTTCTCGATCGTCGACCCGACATTAAATTAGCCATCACAGCGCCGGATGGACACATCTACGGACTGCCGTCGTGGGAAGAGAATAAGCTCGATACCAACCCCTTCTTTCACGTCATCAATAAAAATTGGCTCGATAAGCTGGGCCTGAAAGTACCTCAGACGCTGGATGAATACACTCAGACTTTGATTGCCTTTAAAACGAAGGATCCGAACGGCAATGGCAAGGCTGATGAAATCCCATTAAGCTTTATGCATATGCAGTGGTGTAGTGACATTGCCGGCATATTCGGAGCTTTCGGTCTTCCGGATAATTTGGAACATCGGATTGTCCGCGAAGGTAAAGTGATCTTTACCGCTTCGCAACCTCAATATAAGGAAGCATTAAAATATATTCATGATAACTGGTATAAGCAGGGCCTGATTGACCGTGAATCGTTCACCCAGGACGCTGCTCAGTATTTAGCAAAAGGCAAAACACCAGATGAAACGCTTGGCTCCTATGTTTGGTGGGAAGTCGAAGAGGTTGTCGGACCGGAGCGTAGTAAGGATTATGCTCTGCTGCCCCCGCTTAAAGGTCCAAATGGAGATCAAATGATCGGCCACAGCAACGGCGGCGGTCCAGGACGAGGTGGCTTCGTGATTACAAAGGAGAACCGTTATCCGGCAATGACGATGCGTTGGATCGATCAACAGTATGATCCTTACATGGCGGCTCAAATTCACTGGGGTCCGTTGGATGTCGTATTCAAGAAGGACGAAAAAGGAAAATTGGTGAACCTGCCGCTTCCCAAAGGAGTCTCCGCAGGTGAATTCCGTCAAAAAGTGGCTCCAGGCACAGGAAATCCGGGCGTCATTACTTTCGATGACTTCGGAAAAGTTGTTGATATGGAACCCCGGGCTCAGAAGCGTGCTGATTATTTGGATAAATATTACACTCCATATATGACAAAGGAAAACTATCCGAGTATCTTCTTTGAGCCGGATGAACTAGATAAAATCAATCGGATTGAGCCAGAACTTATTAAATATGTAAATACCCAAAGAGGCAAGTTCATCGTCGATGGCGACGTAGATGAAAAGTGGGACAGCTATGTGAAGACACTGGAGAAGATGGGGCTGAACGAATTAATGGAGATCTATCAAAAAGGGTTGGACCGATATAATGCAAATTTAAAAAATAAATAATCAAACGATAGGTGGGGAGAAAACTGTGCTTGATGTAATAACCATTGGGGAAGTATTGATAGACTTTACGCCATCAGGTCGTACAGCGGGAGGCAACGAGCAGTTTGAATGCAATCCTGGAGGGGCTCCGGCTAATGTAGCAGCTGCTCTATCCCGTTTAGGAGCTAGAGCGACATTGATTACCAAAGTTGGGGATGATCAATTCGGTTCCTTGCTGCACGATACCTTGATGAACGGTGGCATCGACGTGTCTGCGCTTTCGTTTACAGATGAAGCCAATACATCGCTGGCATTTGTCCATCTGGATGACAACGGAGACCGATCGTTCAGCTTCTACCGGAAACCAGGAGCGGATACATACTTGCGCACGCAGGATGTCCCGTTCGATAGGATTGAAAACTGCCATGCACTGCACTTTGGTTCTTTGTCGATGACCCATGAGCCGGCCCGTACGGCAACAAGAGCGGCAGTTGTGAAGGCTAAAGAGGCAGGAGTCCTGCTTTCATTCGATCCAAATATCCGGTTTGCTTTATGGGAGAGCAAAGAGGAAGCGAAACAGAATATCCTTTGGGGCATGAAGTATGCCGACATCCTGAAAATATCGGAAGATGAGCTCCACTTTATAACGGGTAAAACTGATGTGGAAAAAGGCTCGCTAGAGCTGCAACAGCAATTCGGCATCGCCGGGATCTTCGTAACTTTAGCGGAAAAAGGCTGCTATTACCGATTAGCGGGTCATGACGGATATGTGCCGGGTTTTCAAGTAGAGGCCATTGATACGACAGGAGCCGGCGACGCTTTTCTGGGCTGCTTGTTATATAAAATACTGAAAGCCGGTGTTTCTTTGAATCAGCTGACCAAACAGCAAATCATCGGTATGCTAACTTTTGCTAATGCCGGCGGTGCATTAGTAACCACACGGAAAGGGGCTCTTCAATCTATGCCGACGACAGATGAAATTACCCAGATAATCGAGACAAATAAACAGCACGATGATGATAGATTTAGGCCGGGTTTTCATTTTTCACCTCACTCCCATTGGTTGAATGATCCCAACGGATTAGTCTATTACGAGGGAGTCTATCATCTGTTTTATCAGCACCATCCTTATAGTAACCAATGGGGACCAATGCACTGGGGTCATGCTGTAAGCCAAGACCTGGTTCATTGGGAGCATATGCCTATCGCTCTGTTCCCGGATGAGCATGGCGCTATTTTCTCCGGTTGCTGTGTGGTTGACTGGAATAATAGCAGCGGACTGTTCGATGGTTCCCATGGATTGATCGCACTCTTCACTCATGCAGACATCTGTCCGGAGACCGGACAACCTCGCCAGCGGCAAAGCCTGGCTTACAGCAGTGATAAAGGCCAAACTTGGCACAAATATGAGGGGAACCCAATACTCGAAGAGCATGATCTGGTCGACTTCCGGGACCCCAAGGTGTTCTGGCATTCGCCAAGTGAATCCTGGATTATGGCTCTTGTCGCGGGAGACCACGTTCGGTTTTATCGTTCCGACAATTTGCGTGAATGGTCGTTATCAGGCGAATTCGGAAAGATTGATGGCTCGCATGACGGAGTTTGGGAATGCCCTGATCTCTTTGAATTGCCGATTGATGACAGCGGACATTCCAAATGGGTACTTATCATAAGCATCGGAGATAATCCCAACTGTCCGGAAGGCTCACGCACGCAATACTTTATCGGAGAGTTCGACGGAAATACGTTCATCAATGACAATCCGGCCGATCATATCCTATGGCTGGATTATGGCCGGGACAATTATGCGGGGGTCACCTGGTCGGATATAGCTGAGCAGGACGGACGGCGTGTGATCATCGGATGGATGAGCAACTGGAAATATGCTAACCAAACGCCTACCGGGGCCTGGAGAGGCACAATGACTCTGCCTCGCGTCTTGTCATTGACCAGCCGAGACGAGGGCGTAGTTCTGACCCAAATGCCTGTTCGGGAAATAGAGCAGCTGCGGAAAGGAACGCTCTGCTGGAATGAGGTTAAGGTTACGCCAGAGGCGCCGTTTACACAAAAAATGAATGATGTTCTGCTTGAGATTGAAGCGGATATCGACATTCGTTCCGGGGATGAGGTTCATATCAAAATAAAGTCCTCTGGGCAAAGTGAGACTATTATCGGATATGACCCTGTGCGCCAATGGCTATTCATCGACCGTTCGAAATCGGGCCTGACTGACTTCCACCCGTCGTTTGCGTGCAAGCACGGTGCTAGAATGGTTCCGGAGAATGGAAAGATCAAGCTGCATATCTGGCTGGATCGCAACGCGGTTGAAGTGTACGCGAATGAGGGTTTAGTTGCACTGACGGATCAAATATTCCCTGATGCTCCGATGGATCGTATTGAGATAAGTACGAAATCAGGGGAAGTTGTACTGAACTCGTTTCATATGCATGCTCTTAACTCCATTCATATTCCCAATGGTCCAACGGAGCAGACATCAAGGAGGGTTGAGGTATGAGCCATGCAACCGATAATCGGGGATTGATCATGTATTGGGCATTCAATGAAGAAACCGGTACAAGCGCTCTGGAGAGCGTATCCCAAGTCCAGGATAATATCCAGTACGTATTTAACCAAGCGGAGTTCACTAAACCTTGCCCTCCTAGGTGGAGACAGGGGGTAATTGGAAATGGGCTTCTGTTCGATGGTTATTCGACTTACATTGCGCATTCGTTCGATGAGGGAAATCAGAACACCGAGCCAGAGTATCGATCAGCGCTAAGCATTGGAGTATGGGTAGCCCCACGCTCCTATGAATGGGGGGATGATGGCAAATTGTCCGCCATCGTGAACCGCTACAACCTGGATCGCAAGCAAGGTTATCTGCTTGGCATGTTCCGTCACGGTTCCTGGTCCTTCCAAGTCGGGCTGGAAGGAGGGGACTGGAAGGAACTTTGGTCGCCAGACGGCCATGAACTGTCCAAGAATGAATGGTCATACGTGAATGCTGTGTTCGATGGGAACCAAGGGGAAATCAAGCTGTATTTGAACGGCAGTGAAATCGCTTCAGCTGCCGTGCCTCGTGGTTCCCGCCTGGCTGAGGCGACGGACTTGGATCTTCTTATCGGCAAGAATAACCATAGCAGCCTGCTGGCGGAAGTGTTCAGCCTGCACATGTTTAGCGGTATCATTGATGAACTCAAGATTTATAATCGGGCGCTGAGCGCGGAAGAAGTGGCCGCTTCTTATCGGCATGTGCTGGATACCTTTCATGAAGGTAACCGGCCTCAATTAAACTATGACGAGATCAAGCTGGACCGAACGCCACTGCTACTTGATCGGCACAGACCGCAATATCATGTTAGCCCGCCGGCCCATTGGATGAACGAACCCCATGCACCGATCTATTTTGACGGGCAATATCATTTGTTCTATCAGCATAACCCGCAGGGGCCGTTCTTTCATCAGATCCATTGGGGACATTGGGTAAGTCAGGATTTGGTGCATTGGCGTGATCTACCCGTGGCCCTGGCGCCCGAAAAGGATCAGCTCGCACCGGACGGGATCTGGTCGGGAAGCGCAACCTATGATGCTGACGGACTTCCTGTCTTGTTCTTTACGGCAGGTAATGACAGCGCTTCTCCGAATCAGAGCGTAGCGCTTGCCCGAAGCACTTATACCCTTGACGGAAACCCGGATCTGGTTCAGTGGGTCAAACATCCAGAGCCGTTGATCGTGCAAAAGAAGGGAATGGGCGCATTTGGGGATTTCCGGGATCCGTTCGTATGGAAGGACGATGACGGCTGGTATGCTCTGGTCGGGTCCGGTATCGAAGGTGGAGCAGCACTGGCATTTGCGTCACAGGATATGCTGAATTGGACGTATAAAGGGCCGTTTTTTAAAGCAGATATTCAGAAGTTTCCTTACCTTGGACCCATCTGGGAGCTCCCTGTGCTTCTTCCCCTTGGCAGTGACAAGCAGGGGGTGAACAAACATCTCCTGCTTGTCAGCCCTGTGGGGAAGGGAGCGGATGTCGAGGTGTTCTATTGGATCGGGCAACTTGACAAGCAAAATCTTTCGTTCATGCCTGATCAAGAAGAGCCTCAATTGATTGACGTCGGGGATTTCCATTTTACCGGACCGAGCGGAATGGTTGATCCGAAGACCGGCAGAAATATCGTCTTTACGATAGCCCAAGGCGATCGGACGTCCGAGATGGAATATAAGTCGGGCTGGGCTCATAACGGCGGCTTGCCGTTAAGCGTGTATTTGAGGGATGACGGACGTCTGGGAATAGAGCCGATTCAGGAGCTTCAATCGCTACGTGGCGCCAAGCGGCTATCGCTTCGGGACCAGTCATTGGCTGAAACTAATTTACAGCTCAGGGATGTTCATGGTGACATGCTTGAGATTCAATTGGAATTGGAGCCCGGCAGCGCCAAACAATTTGGAATCAAGGTCCGTTGTACGCCGGACGGGGAGGAAGAAACTCTGCTGTATTATGATTGGAATCAAGCGATGCTCATGGTCGACCGGTCGAAAACGACACTGCATCCGGGAGAAAAGTGCAGAGGGATTCAGGGCGGTAAGCTGGAGCTACTTGGGGAGAATCTGAAGCTTCATATTTATTTGGACCGCTCCATGGTCGAAGCCTATGCAAACGGATTGAAAAGCCTGACAACCCGGGTGTACCCGAGCCGTATGGATGCTTTGGGACTCGAGATTTGGGGAGATGGAGAACCGTTTGTTAAATCCTTGGATATATGGGATATGCAGTCCATTTGGTAAGACGATTGCTTAGGCGCTCCTTACTAATGGGGTCATGCAGCAAATGATCAAGTAACTTCGCTTTTCTCTAATTGGAAACGTTTCATATATTTTCTCCTTTCTTCTTGACTTTCATCTTTGTACTAGGAGAGCATTTCGAAATGAAGTATCGATGTTTGAAAGTGCAAGAAATTTCGAAGGAGGATCTAGAATGAAAAAGGTAAAAATAAGAAAATATTGGATATCGGGAATGCTTATATGGGCTATGGTGCTCCAGCTTGTTGTTCCAGGAATCTCCGCAGTAGCTGAATCTAGAACTGTTGCTGGGAACACGCTCATTCCTAAAAATGACGTAGGCTCGTCGGTTACGAATGCGGTTTATCAAATCAACAATATTCCTAAGAATGACGTGGGATTGTCAGTTACGGATTCGGTCTATCAAATCCGGAATCCTGGATTTGAAACAGGAGATTTGACGGGATGGACCGTTGTCAAAGGCAATGCGTTCGGTCCGAATAGCGTGACAGACGAAACGACTTGGTGGGCGGAAAAAATACCGTATAACCAGGAAGGAGCTTATCATTTAAACGGCTGGAAGTATGACGAATCTGCGACAGGTATACTTCGTTCCAGCACTTTCGTGCTGGGCGGCAGCGGCTGGATCAGCTTCAGGCTTGGCGGTGCGAAGAACCCAGACAAGGTATTTATAAATATTGTGGAAGTCGATACGGGACAAGTTATTGCCCGATACGGAAATAGCGCATTCGCCGACGTGGGCTTCCCAGATCCCGCGCTGGGCATGCGGCTTGCCAATATGGTGCAATACAAGGCGGATCTTTCCATATATTTGGGAAAGAAACTGTATGTGGAGGTCGTCGATAATGCAACCTCGGATTGGGGAGTCATTTTTGCGGACGCATTCTCCATGTACCATGAGTCGGAGCCAGCTGAAGGAATTGTTGCGACAGATATCAAGCCGGATTTCAAGCGCTATGAAATCGATAATCCAAGCTTTGAAACCGGAAATCTCGATGGCTGGACGGTTGAGGGAGCTGCTTTTGAAGTGACTGATGAAGCTCATGCGAGCAAAGAAGGGAACTTCTATGCCAAATCCTCCCTGCAAGAAAAGGGCTCCATCACTTCTAATACTTTCACGCTTCAGGGAACCGGAACAATTAATTTTACTGTTTTGGATATCCTCAAACCGGAAAATGCATATGTTGCACTTTACGATGCGAACAGCAACACATTGCTTATGAAAACCGGGAATGTCAGCGCGAACGAGAAAATCTCATGGAATGTGCAAGAACACTACAACAAGAAGCTCTATGTAAAGGTTGTCGATCATTCCAATGAAGCCAGCATTGCCGTTGATCGTTTCCAAGCAAGTGGTAGGGGGACTATTTTCTACTTAAACCTTGATGAAGGCGCAGGAAAGAAGGCGTTGGAGAAAGTACACAATCTTAAGCACGATGTGAACTATGTATTTAACAACGCCAGGTATATGGCATCGAAGGATCCGAGATGGACTCCGCGCGGAATAAAAGGCGGCGCCTTATTGTTCGATGGATACTCGAATTATATTGAGGTCAATGCAAACGATACTGTGCCTGTAAGCGACGCGTTAACCATCGAAGCATGGGTTGCACCGCGTAGCTATGAGTGGGGAGACGGAAACAAGCTATCTGCGATCGTAAACCAATCCGATCAGGATAAAGCGGAAGGCTTTTCTCTTGGTATGTATCGGCACGGTACATGGTCGATGCAAGTAGGCATCGGCGGTCAGTGGATTCAGGTATGGGTAAAGGATCACCCGTTGGAAAAATACAAGTGGAATTATGTGGCCGCTACTTTTAGTAAAGAAGATGGAAAAATTAAGTTATATCTAAACGGTGAGGAAGTGGCTTCCCAAGCAACCCCCGTCAACGTTCCGATCACACCATCTACCGAAAGTCTGATCATCGGGAAAAATAATAAACCTGTAGAGTTAGCAGGGGTGTTCTCCTTCAATATGTTCAGCGGGCTTTTAGATGAAGTGAAGCTGCATAATAAAGCCCTTACGAACCAGGAGATACTTGCTGGATATGAGAGCGTGAAGGCGCTTCATGGAGGTTCAATTCCGAAAATTCCGAATGCGGACATTGATGAGGATCCAAGTGTGTTTGACGGAGATCAGCACCGTCCCCAGTACCACGCGATGCCTCCGCAAAACTGGATGAATGAAGCACATGCACCGATTTACTATAACGGCAAATACCATTTATTTTATCAACATAACCCGCAAGGTCCATTCTGGCATCAAATCCACTGGGGGCATTGGGTGAGTGACGATATGGTGAACTGGGAAAATGTAAGACCTGCTCTTGCGCCCGAAGCGGGCACCCTAGATCCGGACGGCACGTGGTCAGGCAGTGCAGCGTATGATCGAAACGGCAATCCTGTTCTGTTCTATACCGCTGGCAACGACTCCTTGTCGCCGAACCAAAGAACAGGGTTGGCATCTCCGGCGGATTTGTCCGATCCCTATTTGGAAAAATGGGTGAAATATCCTAAACCGGTAACGGAGCAGAACGGAAAAGGCATCCACAACGAGTTCCGCGATCCGTTTGTATGGTACGACAAAGAGGTGGACAAGTGGTATCAGTTAGTGACATCTGGTCTTCCAGACTTCAGCAGCGGCACAGCTTTGGTGTATGTATCCGATGATATGTACAATTGGGAATATAAGGGGCCGTTATACGTTAGTGACAGAAGCCGTTATCCGGAGTTGGGTACGGTATGGGAGCTACCAGTGTTATTGCCGTTAGGCACAGATAGTACGGGCAAGAAAAAATATATTTTCATGATTAATCCCCATGAAAAGCCGGAGCATGTTCCTCCAGCGAACGATGTGCAAAGAGATGTTGAGGTCTTTTACTGGATCGGGACCTGGGACCGGGATAACTTTAAATTTATTCCTGATTCGGAGGCACCCTCCAAAATGGATGTAGGTGACGGCTATTTAACCGCAGAGAGCGGTCTGGTCACACCCGACGGAAGAACGGTCGTATTTTCCATGGTGCAAAATGTAAGAACACCGCAAGCCGAATATCAATCTGGATGGGCTCATAATTTATCTTTGCCGGTTTCCCTAAGCCTCGATAAGCATGATAAATTGCATATCGAACCGATTAAAGAACTGCAGAGCCTTCGAGGGAAAAAATGGGTTGATTTTTCGGACAAAAATTTGGAGAGCGCCAATCAATTGATCCAAAATGTCAAAGGCGACATGCTAGAGATTGTGATGGAGATTGATCCGCGTGAGGCCCAGAAATTCGGTCTCAAGGTACGCCGCTCGGAAAAAGGCCAAGAAGAGACGCTCATTTACTACGACAAGAAGAACGGGACGTTTAATGTGGATCGAACCAAGAGCAGCATTGATCCGGATGTGCGTGTGGACGGCATTCAAGGAGGATATGTAGATCTTGAAGGAGAGAACTTGAAACTCCATATCTTTCTCGATCGCTCGGTCATTGAATCCTTTGCAAATTACAAGAAGAAGCTGACAACTCGTGTCTATGTAGGCAGATACGACTCCTTAGGCTTACAGATCTGGGCCGATGGCGATATCAATATCAAATCCATGCAAGTATGGGATATGAATGCCTTAACGGGTAAACCGGCTGCTCCGGTCTATGTACCCGATAAGTGGGATAATTCTGTGTATAAGGATATTACAGAGTTGCCTAACCATGATTTTGCTACGGGCGACTTAACAGGATGGATGACGGAAGGAGACGCCTTCCAGAATGTCCATGTGACCAATACCCAGTTCTTCTGGGACAACATTTACTTCAACCCGTCGCATAAAATTCCGGGCGGCTACCATTTGTGGGGCTTCAACGAGCAAGCCGGCGGCGACAGCTTAACCGGAGCGCTAAGATCTCAAAATTTCGTCCTTGGTGGGAACGGTAAGATCAACTTCCTTATCAGCGGCGGCCGGGATATAGATCGTCTGTATGTTGCGCTGGTTCGGGCGTCGGACGGCAAAGAGTTATTTAAAGAGACAGCGACCAATTATGAAGAATATCAACGAAAGATTTGGGATGCGTCGGATTATATCGGCGAGGAGCTTTACATTAAAGTGGTTGACCACTCCAAAGGCGGGTTTGGACATATTAACGTCGATGATTTCAACGTACCTGTTCAGGTAAAGAAGAAGACCAACAACTGACCTTGTCAATACAGAACACCCGTGAGTCCTGCAGTCACTCCAGGCAAACCGAATAGTCAGAGCAGCTTGTCATTCGAAATGGCAAAGGAGAACGGCAGGTACTTGTAAAACGAAGCTGAACCAATTTTATTTGGATGGGAGATAAAAATGTATTTAATTTAATGATTCGGTGTAACAAAATGGATATTTCAAAACAAGTTGCTATTGTCAGCGGTTCAAATCGAGGTTTAGGCAAACATCTAGCTCTTGAACTTTAGCAAGAGGAGCTAAAGTATACGCTGGTGCGAGGAACCCAGAATCAGTCGATCTGCCTGGTGCTATTCCACTACAACTCATATTACTGCTCCGAAATCTGTGGTAGCTGCAGCAGAGATCGCAGTGGATGTTACCCTTCTAATTAACAACGCTGGTTCAGCAACGGGTGCTTCTCTGCTCACAGGTGAGCTGGATGATATTCATTTGTAATTCGACACTCATGTTTCTGGTACACTTTCAATGATTCGCACGTTCGCACCAGTGATTGAGAAGAATGGAGGGGGTTCGATTCTGAATATCCTATCCGTATTATCTTGGATCAATATAGACGAAGGAGGGGCATATTCAGCTGCAAAATCTGCTCAATGGGGAGTAACAAAAGCATTACGCTTAGAATTAGCTGCTAAGAACGTTAGGGGTGCCGGATTGCATGTAGCGTTTATGGACACGGACATGACAGCTGGCATCCATGCGCCTAAATCATCTCCAAAGGACATCTCTAGAACCGCAATCGATGGGATTGAAGCCGACCTCTACGAGATTGTTGACTGATGCTACAAGTCGGGAGGTACAGCAGGGTCTTGCCGGAGGAGTTCCTTCCCTGTACCCACATTTATTTCAATAAAAATACCCTACTCGATGCTTGTAGTGAAAGTATTGGTATTGATCGTGTGAAACTATAATAAATGAGATTTGGATTATACAGTATATTAACATATTAGGAGGAGTGAAACATGCGTTTTCTCGTTCATGTCAAAATTCAACCAGATGCACCGCAGGAAGAAATTGCGGAACAGTTGCCCGCAGAACAAGCACGGTTCGCAATTGGTGGAACAAGGGGTGATCAGTAAGAGCAAAAGCAATGGGCGGAGCAAGTGGTCTGCGTATCGGAATGTTAGAGGGTAACAAAGTGGATGGCTATATTACTGTCGGCACAGGTATTACTCCAATTAAAGAGATTAGAACTGTAAAAGCAGTGATTGATGACTTAATGCAAGATTTTAATTAATTGCCTTGTTAGACTTATCAATATGCAAAGAATAATTTTGAAATAGGATTTTTTCCGATGTTCTTGATAAGCTTTGCTTTTACCTTGGTAATAAATTGAGTTATACACTTTTTAAAAGTAAAATGAACGTATTCTTTGGCCACAACGGGCGCGATATACTGGTTTCACTTGAAGTTAGCCCCTAACATTAATTGTTAGGGGTTTTAAATAACTTCATTAGAAGAGTTGGGGACACAGAAAGAATGCAGGACACACTAGACCATGTCTGTCGCTTTCAAAGGTTTTTTTTATTATGCTAAAATAAAGTAAAGAGGGCGAACAAAAAAAGCCAATAGGTACAAGTTCTTGTCCTAAGCAAAGGACAAGAACTTGGTCCCTTTGCCCACAATGGACAGAACATGGTACTATTGCCGATTTGACCAGGTTCGATATTTTGGGCCTAGCCCCAAAGGTTGGCATAACTTACTGTTACCCGATATGTTATGCAATTAGAAGTAGTGGCAAGGCCATTCCTTTTGAGGTGGACTAGAATGGCTGGCTGAAGGAGCAATCCTGAACATACATTTGGTCCAGATGGCGAGATTTTATGTGCTGGCTGATTAGGGGGTAGCCTTTATCCTTCATCTAATTCAGGCTTCTCCCCATATTCTTTACCGAATTCCTCCATCTTCTTTAGGACAGGCAGCAGTTTGTTTCCTTTCTCTGTCAGCGAATATTCGACCCGTGGCGGAACTTCCGGATACACATCGCGCTGAATAATTCCGTCGTCCTCCAGCTCCTTGAGTTGCTTGGTGAGCGAGCCTTGCGACAAGCCTCTCAGGAAATTTTTTATCTCGGTAAACCGGCGTCTTTCCCCTTCCAGATACCAGATAATGAAATATTTCCATCGCCCCGAAAGTACATTTTGCGTAAAGGCTATTGCGTACATATTTCTTTTTTCATCAATAAACTCTTTTTCAAATCCTTCATTACATACCCTCATGATATCGCTCCCAGTCTAAAAGTACAAAAATATGTACTACGTTCATTTAAATTGCCTTCTTTGCAAATGAAACGTATGGACTTATGATAGTGCCAAGGCTGCTAACTAATACAAATATTATTAGCAAGCTAATGATTATTGTAACATAACCCGGAGAGCAGACCAATTAAGCTTTACAGTATTATGCCAATAATGGTGCTAAAGAGAGGATAATAATTATGAAAAATCGTGTAACAGAAATTCTTGGTATTGAAAAGCCCATTTTACAAGGACCTATGAGTTGGATTACGAATGCTGAATTTGTTGCTGCCGTGAGTAATGCGGGTGGTTTAGGGATTCTTGGTCCGAATGCCGGTCAAACGACAATTACAACCTCTCCAGAGGAAACCGCAGAACGTATGCGCCGCGAGATTCGTAAAACAAAGGAACTGACGGATAAACCATTTGGTACAACTTTGATTACTGATGCAGATATGAAGTTCACTTGGCCAATTTTAGAAGTTGTCATTGAAGAAGGTGTTCAAGTTATTCTTCTTAATGGTGTTGAAGGAACATTGACTGAAAAGATCATTACCCCATTAAAGGAAGCGGGCATTAAGATTGTTTATCGTCCTTTGACTCCAACGATCGAAGATGCAAAGGCTGCTCAAGCTATGGGTGTTGACGTTTATGTTGTTACTGGATTTGATGAGGGTGGAACATTGCCAACAAGTATCATTGGTACGTTTACAATAACTCCTATGATCGTTGATGTGCTTGATATTCCAGTTATCGCTGCTGGTGGAATCGGTGATGCTCGCGGTGTTGCCAGCGCCTTTGAATTGGGGGCAGAAGGTGTCTTTTTAGGAAGCCGTTTTATTCCTACTGTTGAAAACCCCGCAGCACAATCAGTAAAGCAAATGATAGTGGATTCATCTGCAGCAGATTTGTTGTTGTACCGTACTTTACCAGCTTACTATCGTTCGTTGCCTACACCGTTTGCTGAAAAATTGGTGGCTATGGATAACCAGGGCGCATCTCGTGAAGAAATTGCTAAGGTTGGGGGTAGTTCAAGTGTAATCCGTATCGGTATGCTTGAAGGTAACGGCGAAGGTGGTATTATCACTGTTGGTACTGGAATTACACCAATCAAAAAGATCCAAACTGTACAAGAAGTGGTTGATGAGTTGGCAGCTGGTATTAAGTAAAAACGGAGACCCATCCTTTGAATAATACGCTTGAATTACTTCAAAATCATACCTCTGTTCGTTCTTATGCGAATAAACCCTGACGGCGGAACAACGGGAGGCCATCTTTAAGGCAGCTAATCAAACGAATTTACCTTAATATGTGATTCCATGGGTGGGGCTATATATCGGTATTCCGTCGGGAGATAAGCCTGCTCTTAAGCCGCGGTTACCTCTAATCCATGGTATTATTTGAAAACCAGTATCAGCCACTCGATAAAGAGCAATTAGAGCCGTCTATGATAATATCAGACTGAAGTATTATGAAGGCCGTCCTATTAAAGCTCCGCTCACCGGTGGATACCTCAATTTCACCATGTTATAGTTAGTTCGCTAAATATACTTTACAAGTTGAGGGTAAACTATGAATGATACAGTTGATTGTGATATTCGTCAGTCGTTAGACCGGACTTCTTCCCAAATGCGCCGGGATTACAGTGAATCTTTAAGGGAACTTAACCTTTATGTTGGCCAAGAGAATTTGCTGTATACCGACTATGGTTTGGTGATGGGATTACACAAATGCAAATAAGCGAACATCTGAAATGTGAGCCGCCTACGGTTACCAATATGGTTAAGTCACTGGAGCAAAACGGATTTATATACCGCAAGCGTGGTGAACATGATGCAAGGGTTATGCGAATTTTTTTAACAGACAAGGGAAAAGAGTTAGAGAAACCGATTGAAGTCAAGTGCAAGCAGCAGCAAGAAAAATTACTGAAATCAATTTTACCCGAAGAGCGCTTACTATTAAGGCGGCTTTTGAAGCAAATGGAGCGGATAGTTATGTGGAGCGGGCAAAATTAGCTGAAAAAGGTAAGTTTCAAATGATTTTCATCGCCGATACTCCGCTTTGACGGTTAACTTAGGTCCTCAAACCCCCATGTTCCCTATGGACCCTATGTTAGCGCTAATGGCTGTAGCCAGAGAAACAAAACATATTGGGCTTGTAGCTACCCTATCCATGACATTCAATTACCCATATAACACACGTCAGTTCAAAGCTCTGGATGTTATTAGTCATGGACGTGTAGGATGGAATGCAGTCACCACATCCGAGCCATTAGCTGCAGCTAATTTTGGTGCACAGATCGCCAGTCGCAAAGAACGATATGACATGGCTCACGAATCCATCCAAATTGTTCAGGCATTGTGGGGGAGTTGGGAAACAGACGCTTGGACGTTAGATGTAAAAGGTGGGGAATTTGCCGACATGGACAAAATTCAGCCTATAAATCTTGAAGGGCAGTATTATGCATCTCGGGGTCCTTTGCCAATCCCCCCTTCTGAGCAAGGTCAGCCTGTTATTTTCCAAGCAGGCGGAGGGGAAGAAGGTTTGGAATTGGCGGGGAGGTACGCGTCTGGTGTCTATGCAAACCCTTATGATATAGAGTCTGCCCGTGAACAGAGACAAGCTCTTCGGCAAAGTGCTGCTCGTTTCGGCCGAAATCCCGATGATATCAGGATGTATGCAGGCTTTATGTTTTCCCTAGGTTCAACTGAAGAAGAAGGTTTGGAACGGCGAAGACGGCTTATGAGTTTTAATCCTGATGAGATTCCTAGCAGGGTACGTTACCTTGGATCAATGGTTGGTTTACCACTATCGGTGAACAGCGTAGATATTGATCAACCTTTAGCACCCTACCTGTTGAAAATGCATATGCCAACCCCCGAGATCCACGTTCACACAAAGCTTTAGAGCTGCTTAAACAAGGGCTATCGATACGAGACGTACTTGCCTATGGAGTCATTAACTATCATCCGGTAGTTGCAGGGACCCCCTTACAAGTTGCTGACTTCTTGGAAGAATGGTTTTTGGCAGAGGCATGTGACGGCTTCTCGGTTGTTCCGGATATAGCCTATGATGGAGTTGCTGATTTTGTGGAACTGGTTGTCCCAATTTTGCAGGACCGCAGTTTGTTCCACAGAGAATATGGGAGTTCCCTACCAATACGGAAGTCTAAAATAAAAAATAATAATAATTTCTTACTACCCGATCAGCGACGTAAAATAACTTTTAGAATAGGGAGAAATGAAAATGAGATTTGGAATTATAGGTGCAGGACCCATCGCGTCGAATATCGCAAAAAAATTAATTGAGAATGGACATGATGTCAAAATTGCAGATGCTCGCGGGATTGAACGGCTAGAGGGAAAAGAACTTGCAGGTACACCAGTGAGTGTAGATGAAGTAATAACAAACATTGCTGTTCTAGTCATATCGATCCCTTTCAACGCACTGCCAAGCATTCGCAGCATTGTAGATAAAGTTGGGGAGGAAGTAGTCGTTGTTGACACTTCAAATTATTATCCGTATAGAGACAATAAAATTGAAGAAATTGAGAATGGGTTGGTTGAAAGTGTTTGGGTATCAAATCAGTTAGGGAGACCTATCACTAAAGCTTTCAACAATTTATTAGCCTATACGTTAGAATATAAAGGAGCTCCCGAAGGTACCAGTGGACGACTTGCCATAGCGATTGCTGGTGATAACCAGTCGCATAAACAAATAACCATGAACGTAGTAAATGAGCTCGGCTTCGACCCAGTAGATAGCGGATCTTTAAGTGATTCGTGGCGACAACAGCCAGGAACCCCTGCGTACTGCACAGAACTTACCAAAGAGGAACTAACCGAAGCATTAAAAAAAGCAAATAAAGAAAAAGCTCCATTCCAACGCGATAAAGTGATAGAGAAGCTATCGGCAGCTACTGGGGGATATTCGCACCAAGACATTGTGAACCTGAATAGAGATATATATAACTCCTGAGTTGAATTTTTTTGCCTTCAATCTTTATCCGTGTGCTTTAAAAATCTTGGCAGAGGCCTGTGCAACGAAACGGATAAGGTGCAAACCAAGCAAGAGCTAATGTCCTTCGCATCTATAACAGGCAAAATAAGAATTTCAAACCGGACACGTCGGCCGGAAAGCGAAGTCATGAAGAAGGCGCATCAAGAAGGATTTTCTCCTCAATCATTGGTTTTGCGACCTTAGTTGAGTATCTAATGAATATTAAAGATCATTAGAAATACATTTATCCATGGATTATCCAAAGATTTTAAACAGATTAGGTACGTGGGTTCTTACAAAGAAGCATGAATATTAAAAACAACTCCTGGTGAGTTGTTTTTTTATGGCAGAACAGGGGCTTGGTCGATAATTAAATTTGTTTGAACGACAGGATAACATGGTGAAAAGCTTTCTCAGGAAGAGCGCGAGGAAAAGTACTGGAAGCAACTTAGGCAAACACAGTATAGAAATGTTAAGTTATAGATGCAATGGACGATATAGAAAATTATTAGGGAAAGGAACTTAAACTGAAATAAATCCATTCATTGCAGAATTATCATTTAGAAGAGTGGGATACTCAAGGGAATTTTATTAGAACAGATCAATCTGTGAAAATCAACAAATCAAAGTTTAGAAAGAACAAGGTGAGTAAATGCTTAATGAAACTGAGGTGCTAAACTGATATGTTATTCAGAAATAGGTGAATATGGTGAGGTTTTACTAGAGGATGGAAGTACTGATAAAATAAAAGTTTTAGCAATTTGTAATTATGATGATCCAAAAATTCAATCTTTTTGCCTGTGACGAAAAATTTACGTAAGCCATAAGGAGTGTAATGATTGGATATATTAACTTGGTTACAAGAATGGTATTATTTACACTGAGATGAAGATTGGGAGCATCAAGAACGAATAAAAATAACAACGCTTGATAACCCAGGATGGCATATTAAAATTAATTTAAAAGAAACAGAACTAGAAACAAAAAATTTAATGCGCTTATAATAGAGAGAAGCGATGATGACTGGATTCACTGCAATATCGAGAGCAGTTTATTTTCTGCAGGGGGCCCAGGAAATCTAGGTGAAATGCTATCTATATTCTATAGATGGGTAAAGTCAGATTAATACTCGGTATCGCAGAGAATGATAAAAGATGTTAAGCCTTAGAACTTTTTAACCCATGCTTAGGCGGGTTTTCTTAACTGTGGAACCAAGCTAGCTCAAGATAAAGCAGAAGCCAAAAGACTTTGGGTTGAACGTGTGCTGAAAAAAAAACAAAATTCTCCTATTCATAGGGATATTCCGAATTACCATGCCATAATGT
>RCUF01000240.1_pt1 | contig 24291 bp, 24 predicted proteins | sample 2166311 | NCBI WGS metagenome assembly RCUF01 (sample SAMN09932608, study PRJNA488358) | compost metagenome | feature: garden; material: soil; isolation source: compost soil in 4-hydroxybenzonitrile-enriched culture | place: Germany: Experimental Botanical Garden Goettingen | collected 2016-01-27
AGGATCATGCGCCGGGCACCGAAGCGATCGGCCAGGCTGCCTCCGGCCAGGAAGAGCCCTTGCTGGGCGAAGGTCCGGATGCCAAGGATCAGGCCCACCGCGGTGCCGGCCAGCAGGAAGTCGTTGGCCAGCACTACAGCAAGGAAAGGAACCACAGCGTAGAAACCGATATTGAACAGCGTCTGGGTTCCCAGCAGTACGGGGACTTCGAAGCGGGACGTGCTGTTTTTCATGGACCTCGGGGAACGTGTTGGTTTGCTGCGGGCAGGCCATGGCAGGCCTCATGGTTCGAGCCGTTAGCGGCGGCAGTACCCATGGCGGGCTTGGACTCTTCGATCTTAGCCAACCCCGGTGCCCTTGGACGGGTCTTGCACGGTGGCGCCGCGCGGCAGGATGCGCGCCGGGCCGAGGAAGCTTGCCGCCCTGCGCAAGATGCCATCCATCGACTTCAGCTCGCACTCCCAGAGCGTCAGCGATTCCCAGCCAAGTGCGGCCAGGCTATCGCGGTTGCGCTGGTCCCGGGCGATATTGGCATCCAGCTTGGGATTCCAATAACCCGTATTGGATGCGGGGCGGCGCTGGCCCACCGGGCAATCATGGCCGTGCCAGAAGCAGCCGTTGACGAAGATCGCCTTGCGCCGGGCACTGAAGACCAGATCCGGGGAACCGGGGAGTTTCCCGCCCCGCAACGGGATCCCGGGATGCAAAGAGCGCAGCTGGGCAACTTGCTGTGCAGGCAGGATGCCGTGCACGCGGTAGCGGTACCCGGCGGCATGCAGCAATCGGCGCAAGGCCAGTTCCGGCCCGGTGTTCTTGCTGGAAATGCGCGACATGAGCCGCGAACGCTGCGCCGCCGACATGATGTCCATAGTCCATTGTGCGCCGCTAACCAGGCCGTGCGTTGCTGGCTGGGCATTGACTGGATGGCTTGCTGGGGCCACCGGGTGAAACCTCTTGCAACGGTTCTCAAATCCTGGCGGCCGCAGTAGCTTGGGTGCTGGAAGCACCGATCGGCATTGGGCCGGTCGGGAACAGGCAGGAAGATTCGAGGGGGAACCATGCGCGCAGCACGGTACTACGACCAGAAGGACATCCGGATCGAAGACATCGATGAACCGCAGCTGAAGCCCGGAACGGTGGCCATCGACGTGGCCTGGTGCGGCATCTGCGGCACCGATCTGCACGAGTACCTGGAGGGCCCGATCTTCATCCCGCCGGCCGGGCATCCGCACCCGATCTCGGGAGAAAGCGCGCCGGTGACCATGGGCCATGAATTCTCTGGAACCATCACCGCCCTGGGCGAGGGCGTCACCGGCCTTGAAATCGGCGAGAACGTCGTGGTGGAACCGTACATCATCCATGGGGATGTGGACACCAGCAAGGGCCAGCAGTACCAGCTCTCCCAGGACATGAACTTCATCGGCCTGGGCGGCCGCGGGGGAGGGCTGTCCGAGAAAATCGTAGTGGAACGCCGCTGGGTGCATCCCATCGGCAAGATCCCCCTGGATGAGGCCGCGCTGATCGAGCCGCTGTCGGTGGCCCACCACGCCTTCGTCCGCTCCGGGGCGAAGGCCGGGCAGGTGGCGATCGTGGGAGGTGCCGGCCCGATCGGCCTGCTGACCGCAGCGGTGCTCAAGGCCAAGGGGCTGACAGTCTACATCTCGGAACTCTCCGAGGCCCGCAAAGCCAAGGCCCGGGAAACCGGAATTGCCGACGGGATTTTCGATCCCAGGGAAGGGGACGTGGCCGAACGGGTGCGCGAAGCGACCGGCGGCCGGGGTGCGGATACCGGATTCGAGTGTTCCTCGGTCCCGGTGGTGCTGGATATGCTCCTGGACGCGGTGGCTCCCGGCGGGGTGATCGTCAACGTTTCGATTTGGGGGCATAAGCCGCAAGTGGACATGCCCAAGCTGGTCTTGAAGGAAATCGACCTGCGCGGCACCATCGGCTACGCCAATGACCATCCGGACACCATTGCCCTGGTGCAAAGCGGCAAACTGGACCTGGCCCCGTTCATCACCGGGCGCATCGGGCTCGACGAGCTGGTTTCCGAAGGGTTCGACCAGCTGATCAACAACAATGAGGAACACGTGAAAATCATTGTTGATCCGCGGGCCTAGCCTGCAGCTATCGGGGCCAGTTGGATCACTGGCACTGGCCCCCTGGCTGCGGCTAGTGGTGGTGTTCTGCCTGTTTCATCTTGCCAATGATTCCCGGGTCGATGTCTCCCGAACGATGAGCGCCGTGCTCGGAATGCGGTACCGCGAGTTCTCCAGCGGACGAAGCTGCCAACCCCAAACTGGCAACCGCCGCAACCGCAACCGAACCGGCAAACATGCTCCCGAGGACAACTAGGCTGCTGGAACGCACTGCCCGGTGCGGATAGTTCTTCCGCCGCTTGCGCTGCCACAGGAATACCGCCAGCACCGACAGCTCAAGCAGCAGCAAGGAAGCAATCGTGAGATCCAGATTCTTCGTTCCCTCCGGGAACCCCCAAAGGCCGGCAACAATGCTGGCTAAATGCACGGAGGAGACGAGCGCCAGGCAGGGGACCGCAAGCTTCACGGCAGGGGCCGCTGCCTTCAGCAGGCTGGCAACGGCGTACACCAGCGCCACCCCAGCCCAGGCTGCGGATGCTATCACGCCGAGCCACGCCCACCACGGTGCCGGGGCGGACCCGACCCCGAATGCCGAGGCCAGGCTGGCGGAGGAGGCCGCGGCCAGCGCCGCAACTCCCAGTCCGGCGATCCCGGCATAGAGGCCGCCGAAGGCAATGGAGCCCGCAACTGCATCTCGCCCTTGCATGGCAGGTTCGGTGGCAGGCTCCATGGCCTCATGGGAAATCATGACCGTGCAGTATGGGCTGCTGGCGTCCGGTCCTGGGACAGGCCTACCGACAGCAGGACAATCGCGCTGGCTAGATGCAGGACGTTATCCGCACCGTTCAGGGCAATGATGTTCAGTGCTGTAGAGGCCAAGAAGAGGCCGAGGATGCCAACCAGGAGGTAGACGGCGCCCACCGTGGTGTTGGCGAGCTTGGAAGCACGCACGGATCCGAGCCCAGCGATGAGCAGTGCTGCGCCGATGGCCAGGTGGATGACGTTGTGAAGTGGATTGACCTCGAAAATGATCAGCTTCCCGCCCTCTGTTGCGAAGAAATCCACGCCGGCAGTGACAAGGAACCCGAGCAGGCCGACAAGGAGGTACACGGCCCCGAAAATCGTTGCGAGCAAGCGGTTAGGCGATGTGCGCATGGCAATCAGTCCTTCCTGGGACACGGATTCTAGTCCGTGTCGAGTTCTGCGGGTTCCGGAAGGAACCCTGTAGAAGTTCTTCGGAGAAGGACGGAAGGCGGATTGGTCTTGATTGGACTTATTTGCCGGCACCGGAGGCACCCAAGGATGCGGTAGGCGTTTTCGCATTGGTGTTCGGTTGGGGACGCTCTGGATCCCTCGGCAAGGAAGCTGATGCGTTGAGAGAGCGAGCCGAAGATGCGCTGGGCCGAAACAGCGAATAGCAGGTCATCGTGGATCTGCGGGCTTCATCTTCTCGCTGCCAGACGCTTCGCGACTATGAGCTGAGTTTCATCTGCTCGTAAGCATCCAATGCAGCCTGCCGCGATTGCTTCAGGTCCACAATGGGCTCCGCGGCCAGCGGCGCGAATCGAGCCGTGTAGCTTCCCTGGGGATCGAATTTCTTGGCCTGCAGTTCCGGGTTGAACACCCTGAAGTAAGGTGCCGCGTCGGCGCCGCTTCCAGCGACCCACTGCCAATTGGCAGTATTGCTGGCGAGATCCGCATCTACCAAGGTGTCCCAGAACCAGCGCTCGCCGACCTTCCAATGCACTTGCAGGTTCTTGACCAGCAGGCTGGCTGCCACCATCCGCACCCGGTTATGCATCCATCCGGTCTGCCAAAGCTGCTGCATGCCGGCGTCCACTAGACCGAAACCGGTGCGTCCTTGTTGCCAACAGCTCATATATTCCGCGGCCTGCGGGTCTGCCTCAGGCCAGGCCCAGTCGAAATGATCGAACTGCGCACGCAGATTCCGCTCCGGAAGCTGCGGGTGATGGTAGTACAGGTGCCAGCAGAAATCCCGCCAGGCGAGCTGGCGGCGCATCGCGGTGGCACCGTCGGAAGCCTCGGGATTTACGGCGGCCAGACGGCCCAGCGCCTCCCACATCTGGCTTGCGCTGACATGCCCCCAGCGCAAGGCGGGGGAGAGGGCAGACGTTCCGTCCAGATCGGGGCGGTCATGGTGCTCCGGGTAGTCTTCGGCGATCGATTCCAGCACCTGCTCCAGGCGCTGGCGCGCAGGCGCTTCTCCGGGTTCCCATTGCGCGGCGAGCCCGTGAATCCAGTCCAAAGCCGGCAATAATTCCAAGCTCTCCAACTCGTCGCTGGCGGGAAGATTAGTGTCCGGGAGGGGTTCTTGTGCCTGTGGCGCGGGCAACGGAGGCCGGATCTTGCTGTCGCGCAACGCGTTGTAGAAGGGCGTGAAGACCTTGTAGCCGGTGTTGTTCTTGGTCAGCAGCTCCCAGGGCTCATGCAGGAGCGTCCCGCTGTAGCTGCGGGCGTGGACGCCTTGCGCCTGCAGCTCCTGCTTGATCTGCATGTCGACGGCGCGTTCGGCGTGGCCGTAGCGGCGGTTCCAGTGCACGGTCTGCACGTTGCCTTCGTGCGCGGATTCGCTGATGATCCCGGCGGCCGGGCCTTGGCGCAGGATGAGCGGGATTCCCAGTTTTTCCAGCGATCTGCGAAGGTCCTCCAGCGCCTGATGCAGCCACCATTTGGCCGCGCCGCCCAGCGGGCGGATGCCGGCAGATTCCTGGTCCAGGACATACACCGCGATCACCGGACCGGAAGAAAGCGCGGCATCCAACGCTGGGTGATCGCTGGTGCGCAGATCATCGCGGAACCATACCAGCTGCGTAGGCAAAGCAGACTGAGTCATTTGGGATTCTCCATGGACTCATCCTAGTGGTTATTTAGCTTAGCTAGCTAAATCACGGTGGATTCCCCGACTGGCTCAGCGCCTACCGGGCAGAGCAAGAGGCTGGTGGTTCCAATCAGTGATTGCACGCACCAGCCTCTTGCCGCGCCTAGGGATCAGGAGCCGTTACCCATCTCCTTGGCCGTGTCCTTCGCTTCGCCGTGCAGATGCTCGGCTTCGGAGTTGGCTTCGGATTTCACGGTCTGCACGGATTCCTGCGCGGAATCCCGCAGGTCCTCGGCGGCCTGCCGCGCAGGCTCCCGCAGGTCTTCGGCAATCCGCTTCGCCGCATCCTTGGCCTCTTCGGCCAGCGGTTCTGCCTTGTCCTTGACCCGCTGGACCAGCTCGGCTTCTTTCTGGGTCCCCGGAAGCAGCGACGAGGCCAGCAGTCCCGCCCCGAAGGCGATGATTCCGGCGGCCAGCGGATTGCCCGTGGTCTGCTCCACCACCCTGTGCGGTGCGTCCCTGACGGCTTCCGCGGCGTCTTCACTGTAGTGGTGCAGCTGGTCACTTGTTGATTCACCGGTTCCCATGACGGAGTCCTTCACCTTCCTGAATGAGTCCTTGACCTTTTCGGATTGTCGGTGGGCAATGTGGCTGGGACTGACCCTGTCGGCAATCGCATCCACATCCTGTTGCATGTCGCCTCGTGTCTGGGCGATTTCCGCGCGGAGTTCTTCTGAATTCTTGCTCATGGTGCATCATCCTTCGGAGTAAAAGCTGATGGAATCCTCTTGACTGTCTCGGCCGTATTAGGCAGTCCCTTGATCTCTTGCATCTTCTTCTTGGCTGCGCTTGCCAAGACCAGACCGATCACCGCCCAGAGGGCGGCGACCACCAAGGCCGAGAAGCCGTAGCCAATCCAGAGCGACAATCCGAAGAAAGCCGCAACGGAAAGGAACAGCAAGACGAAATGGCCGGCAACACCGGCACCGGCGTACATGCCCGCACCCTTGCCGGCGGAGCTGGCCGACTCCTTCAACTCCGTCTTTGCCAGCTCGATCTCTTGGCGAACCAGCAGCGATACGTTCTGGGTCAGGTCATTGAACAGGGCGCCGAGGGAACTGCGTTCATGTTCTGCGGAATCGGAATCGGGATCTGGCGTCGTGTGAGTCATCGAATGCTCCTAGCGGTAGTCGGTGCTGCGCGGATCTCCAGGAGGGTAGGAGCGCAGCGGGTCAACGTCCACCGAATCGGCATGGACCGGGTTGCCTGCAGAATCCACGCGGGTGGTTCCGTGGAAGGACGGGTCAACCCGCACCGGGCCAGGTCCGTCTCCGGCCGCGACGTTCGGTGCGCTGGTGGCGCCGGGACGCGGTTCCTGGTCGCGGTGCCCTGTGGTGTTTTTCGGCTCGCCGGCATTTCGCGTCATGCGTCCTGCCAGCAGCCCAGCGCCCAGCGCCAGTCCCAAGAAGGCCGCAGGACGCTTGCGTGCAAAGCCCTTGACCTCGTCCAGCAAGTCGTGCGGTTCGCGCTGTTCGAGCCAATCGGCGGCCTGTCCGCTGTGATGCGAAGCCTGGTCCACCAGCATGGAGGCGGTTCCGCTCGCGCTGGACTGGTCGAGCATGGCGCGGAACTCATCGCTGATGTCGCGCAGGTTGGCCGCGACCTTCCGTTGCTGCGCGGAGGTCTGCTCCTTCAGGTCGGAGCCGAGTTCATCCCATAGGTGGGTGGCCTGGTCCTTGGCCTGCTCAGCGAGCATCGAGGCTTCCTGCTTGGCGCTGTCAAGCACGTGGGTGGCGGATTCCTGGCCCTCGCGCGCCAGATCCTGGGCTGCCTGCGCTTTACCCGAGGTATTGCCGCTTCCTGCGGACTGCAGGTCATCGGAATCATGCGTGTCGGCCGGTACCGGTTCGACAGTGCCCGACGGGAACAGGTCGGTTTGCGGCTCGGTCAACGGATCCGGATCGTTCAGGCCGTGGCGGACGGTTCCGGGTTGCGGGGTGCTGCGCGGGTCATCGGGGAATGGATTCGAACTGGTGTGATCGTTGGTGCTCATGTCTTCCCTTCCTCTGCTGCTGTCGTCAGCTGCGGGTGGCGCGGCAGGTGGCCGCGCATCCGGCTCCGCAGTCCGTGCGGAGCGCTGCTGGTTGCCTACGACGCTAGGCAAGAGCGCGCCGCAGGTCACAGATCGCGGCCAATCCGCAGGAAGCATTCAGGTTCGGTGGCGACAGCTCGGAGCTTCCAGGAAAGCAGGAGGCAAGCGAGTAGGATCGAGCCGGATCCCGAGCGTCCAGCGCACCACCCGGCGCAGCTGCGAGGAGTCCAGCAGTACTGCAATCCCTGCTGCGGCCCAGTTCGCAGCTTTGGAGGAGCAGCGGCACTTTCCGTGGCGAACACGCCAATACCCGACGAGTCCGGGGCATTGGCGACGGGAGCTGGAAGACTGGGCGCTAAGTGTCCAACAAGCGAATCTTCGAAGGAGCACCATGTCCACTTATGCCGTTACCAATCCCGCCACCGGCGTAGTCGAAGCAACCTACCCGACTGCCACCGATGCGCAGATCCAGGATGCCATCGCCGAGGCGCACAACGCCTACACCCAGTGGTCGGTCTCCGCGCTTCAGGAACGCGTCGCCCTGCTGGAGCGCGTGGCTGACATCTACGAGGCACGCGCCGATCAGCTGGCCGCGATCATCACCCGCGAGATGGGCAAGCCCATCAAGCAGTCGCTGGGGGAAATCGGCATCGTGGCGGCGATCTACCGCTACTACGCCAAGAACGGCCCGAAGTACCTGGAAGACGAAGAGCTGGAAATCGCTTCGGGCGGCAAGGCGCTGGTGCGCAAGGAAGCGGTCGGCGCGCTGCTGGGCATCATGCCGTGGAATTTCCCGTACTACCAAGTGGCACGCTTCGCCGGTCCGAACCTGATGAACGGCAACACCATCCTGCTCAAGCACGCGCCGCAGTGCCCGGAGTCGGCGCTGGCCATGGAGGAGATCTTCAAGGAAGCAGGAGCCCCGCAAGGCGCGTATGTGAACATCTTCGCCACCAATGACCAGGTCGCGGACATCATCGCCGACCGCCGGGTGCAGGGAGTATCCCTGACCGGTTCCGAGCGCGCCGGAGCGGCCGTGGCAGAAATTGCCGGGCGCAACCTGAAGAAGGTGGTGCTGGAGCTGGGCGGCTCGGATCCATTCGTGGTCTTCGACGACGCGGACGTGGCGCGCACCGCCAAGCTGGGCATGCGCGCCCGCTTCGGGAACACCGGCCAGGCCTGCAACGCGGCCAAGCGCTTCATTATCGATTCCTCGGTTTACGAGGACTTCTCCCAGGCGCTAGTGGAGCAGGTGGCCGGAATCAAGGTGGGCGACCCGGCCCAGCCGGAGAACTTCCTCGGCCCGCTGTCTTCGGCCGCAGCCCGCGACGGCTTGGCCGCACAGGTGCAGGATGCCATCGACAAGGGTGCCCAGGTCCTGGCCGGCGGCAAGCCGATCCAGGGCGAGGGCGCATTCTACGAGCCGACCATCCTTGCCGGGGTGACCCCCGAGATGCGTGCCTTCTCCGAGGAGCTATTCGGCCCGGTCGCCGTGCTCTACAAGGTAGATGGCGAAGAAGAAGCCGTGGCCCTGGCCAACAACACCGACTACGGGCTGGGAGCTTCCATCCACACCCAGGACATGGAACGCGCAGAGCGCGTTTCCGTGCAGCTGCAAAGCGGCATGGTGGCCGTCAACGAGCCTTCGGCTTCCTACCCTGAGCTGCCTTTTGGCGGCGTGAAGCGCTCGGGCATCGGCCGCGAGCTGGGCAAGTACGGCATGGACGAATTCATCAACCACAAGCTGGTGAAGATCGCTGGGCGCTAAGACAGGGGATTGCGGCAGCGGTCCTGGCTTCCCCGGAGAATTCCGGGTAAGCCAGGACCGTCAGTCGAAAATGGCCTATATGCGGTTAGCAGCGAGCCGTTGAATCAGCGGCACCTGGGCGGGGCCTCCAGTGCCCCGGCAGCTAGCTGCGCGTCATCGCCAGCGGCCACTGTTCTTCCGGGGTGAAGACTGGCAGGGCGTTGGCAATTGCCGTGTGGGTCCAATACCGAACTCGGAAGGCCAGCATGCCGCTTTCCTCCGCTTGCTCGAAGAGCGTGCAGATCCGGGTATTCGCAGGAGTCTCATCGACGATCCGGAGAGCACCGTTGGGAGGCGAGACATGGATGAAACGAAGCTGCTCGCCCTGGGCGTCCAGTATCGCCACGAGAACAGCGCAATTGTGAACGGAAGCGAGGCCCATGACGTCGTCTACCGGCTCGTTGAGTTGTGCAATGATCACGGGCATTCCTTGGATCCACCCGTACTCGCTCAGATGGGAGCGTCCTTCGCGCGACCCCAGGAGTTCGGCGACACGTTCAGCAGTCTTGGACCTGACTATACGTCCTGGCATTAGTACTACCTCCACTTTGTTCGTAACTCTCGAGTGCACCCCATAAGTCACGCCACTTCGCAGATTGCGGATTAGCCTGCCGGCAGGCAAGGCTCGCCGTCGTTGAGAAGCGGAGTGTGTTTCAAACCTAGGCCACTTGATCTGCGACCGGGAGGGGTGGCCCTGGGTTCTCAGCTAATTTTCAGGCTCAGAGGAGAGCTTTTTGAACTTAGCTTCCGGCCTAGTCAGTAGTTTGTTTGGTCTGCCGCGGACTGCCCGTCGCTAGGCTTCGTATGTACACCGGAACGGACCGCATTTCCAACGTCCACAGCCGTGCTTGCTGTTCCCCGCAGATGCGGGCAGATCGTTGCCGCTTCCAGAGCCAGTTGTGATGTCCAGGGACAGTGTTCTGCCCCCGCGCGCAACGACGTCGTGCCGATTAGGGACGTGTCTATCCACACCACGCGCAGTCGAGCGCTGTAGAGTTCGGGATATGTCGAGTCCCGAGTCAGACAAGTCCGGGGTTGTCGGTCACACCGCCAGCCCCTTCAACCAGTAGTTACGACGCCCACGATCTGTGTGGGCGTATGTCTGGCGTAACCGGGGTGCTGGCCGTGGTGACAAGAAGAACCATTTCTTGATTTCTCACCTCGGAGTACTCGATGCCTTTTGCTCTCTACATGCTTGCCTTGGCGGTTTTCGTCATGGGCACTTCAGAATTCATGCTCGCGGGATTGCTCCCCGCGATCGCGACCGAGCTTGACGTCTCGGTCGGCACGGCGGGCCTGCTGACTTCGGCCTTCGCGATCGGTATGGTCATCGGCGCGCCAGTGATGGCGGCATTCGCTCGCCGTTGGCCACCGCGGCTCACGTTGATCGTCTGCCTTCTCGTGTTCGCGGGAAGCCACGTCATCGGAGCGATGACACCCGTGTTCGCTCTCCTCCTCATCACCCGGGTGCTCAGCGCTCTTGCAAACGCAGGATTCCTCGCGGTAGCACTGAGCACGGCCACTACTCTCGTGCCAGCGAACCAGAAGGGGCGTGCACTGTCGATCCTGCTCTCCGGCACGACGATCGCAACCGTCGCGGGTGTCCCCGCTGGGTCTCTGCTCGGCACAGCGTTGGGCTGGCGAACGACGTTCTGGGCAGTCGCCATCCTCTGTATTCCGGCGGTCTTCGGAGTCGTTCGAGGGATCACGAACAATGCCGGTCAGACCGCAACTGCCGGGTCCTCGCCAAGGCTTCGTGCCGAGCTCAGCCAGTTGGCGACGCCGCGGCTCATCCTGGCCATGGCACTTGGAGCGCTGATCAACGGAGGGACCTTTGCGGCGTTCACCTTCCTCGCCCCCGTAGTGACCGAGACTGCGGGGATGGCTGATGGGTGGGTGTCCTTCGCACTGGTGATGTTCGGCGTCGGATCATTCCTTGGCGTCACGATCGCTGGGCGACTGTCAGATCAACGCCCCGGCGTCGTGCTTGCAGTCGGCGGCCCGCTGCTGCTGACAGGATGGATCGGATTGGCATTGGTCGCGTCGCATCCCGTTGCGCTTATCGTCCTCGTCTTCGTTCAGGGCTTCCTGTCGTTCGGCGTTGGCAGCACCTTGATCACGCGTGTGCTGTATGCAGCGTCGGCTGCTCCAACGATGGGCGGTTCGTACGCAACCGCGGCATTGAACCTCGGTGCCGCGGCGGGTCCTGTGCTTGGCGCGTTCGGGCTCGCGGCAGGGTTGGGGGTGCTCGCGCCGGTCTGGGTGGCCGCGGCATTGGCGGCGGCCGCGCTCTTGACCATGGTGCTGAGCCGGCGCACGCTTTTGGAAACCACTGCGGAGGCCAATCGATGACAGATCCAAATGCGCTGTTCACGCCTCGTACCCGTCTCCGGATAGCCCGTCTGATTGTTGAAGACGGCTATCCGGCCACGATGACAGCGAAGATGTATATGCTCTCTCCGATCACTGCCCGGAAGGGGGGCCGGTCGTTGACGGGAAGAGGGTGGGCATGGGATGCAGGATCGCTCCAGCAGGCCGCATTGCAGTCCAGGCAGGACGCCCGAGCATGCCTAGAAGAAGCAGATCATCAATCTGCGCTTGCGACTTCGGCTGGTCCAGCCCAGATCGCTGCGTGACTTGGTCTCCCGGCGTCCAGGGTTCACGCGGTCCTCGCCCGTTGCCGCGTGAACCGCCTCTCCCGTATCGATCGTGTCACTGGTGAGCCCTTGCGGCGACATGGGCACCCTTATCCGGGATCGTTGATCCATGTCGATGTCACGAAGTTCGGGAATATCCCCGACGGTGGTGGACATCGTTACGTTGGTCGGCAGCAAGGCGCACGGAACAGAACCGCCACTCCGGGACTGCCCAGAGGCAAAGACCACAAGCCGCGGACTGGAACGGCGTTCGTTCACACAGTGATCGACGACCACCCCCGAGCCGCTTATGCAGAGATCTGCATGGACGAGCGGGCAAGCACAGCGGTGGGAGTTCTCGAACGCGCTGTGGCCTGGTTCGCTGAACGGGGCGTGACCGTCGAGCGAGTCCTATCCGACAATGGGTCGGCCTACAGATCCCACCTTTGGAGGGACTTCTGCGCTCGGCTTGGCATCAGACACAAGCGAGCACCTCCCTACCAGCCGCAGACGAACGGGACGATCGAGCGGTTCCACCGCACACTCGGGGGCGGGTGGGCTTATGCCAAGTTTTACGGTTCAAACGCCGAGCGACGCCTGGCTCTGCCCGGCTGGCTCCACTTCTACAACCACCACCGACACCACTCAGCGATTGGCTGCGCACCCTTCGCCCGACTAAACAATGTCCCTGGACCTCACAGCTAGTTCAGATTTCATGTCCGATTCATTCTGGGTTGATGGGAAAACCATGAGAATCCATCGGGCAAGCAGATGCAGCCAGGCTACGGGATCTACTGTTTCAGAATCCGCTTACGCAGAACGCAAGCCGCCGAGGCGGATGAAGCTGCGGCCATCCGGAAATTCGCAGCCTAGCTGAAAGGGGATTGATCATGCGGCATTCCGTTCCGCGCAAGAAGAAAGATGAGCAGCTCCCCGCTAGTTCGCATCAGGCAGACCAGGTTAGCCAGCAGTAAGTCCACACAGGCCGGTTGCTGGTCCGACGCCCTAGCAACCATATTCCGGGAGGCACGAAATGAGCACCTTTGGCATTGAAGAAGAATTCTTCATGTTCGACGCAGAAACAGGGTTGCCGGCCAGCACGGATAAAGAAGCGTTACGGCAAGCGCTGGATTCGCAGCGCGATGGCGAAGTGCAGAACGAATTGCTTGCTTGCCAAATAGAGCATGCTAGCGCCATCTGCGAAGACCGGGATCAGGCCCTGCATGAGCTGGGAAGTTTCCGCAGGGCTCTGGCAGGCGAAGCGGCTTCCCGCGGCCTGCTGGTCGCGGGTTTGGGCGCGGCGCCGATGATTGCCCAGCAGGCTCCGGAGCTGACCGATAATGCAAGGTATCGGGAAATCGGCAACTTCGTTTCCGGAATAGCGTCAGAGCATTACATGTGCGGTTTGCACGTCCATGTGTCCATCCCTGATTCCGAAGCGGGAATTCGTGCGCTGAACTTCTTGCGTGGCTGGCTGCCATTTCTTTGCGCCCTGGGCGCCAATTCTCCGTATTGGAGAGGGGTCGACAGCAACTTTTCATCGTGGAGAACCATTCATTACCGAAAGTGGTCCGTCCAGGGGATTCCGCCGTACTTCAAGGATTCGAAAGACTATGGGACTCGGCTTGCGCGAATCAATGGAACCGATGCAGTTCCCGACCCAGGCCACATCGGATGGTCCGCCCGGTTGTCGGAAAAGTACCCGACACTCGAAATTCGGGTCGCGGACTCGCAGTTGAGAGCGCAGGATTCGGTATTGCTGGCCGTGCTCATGCGAGGGCTGGTCGAGACTGCGGTGGCCGGCGAATTCGATGCGATCGAGTATCTGCCCGAAGTCCTGGACCTCTCATTGTGGCAAGCGGCCAAGAACGGAATCACCGGAGTGCACGTGGACACGCGAACCGGAGAGCAGGTCGCTGTGGAGGAACTGGCCCGCAGAATGCTCCGACTCATTGAGGACGCATTGAGGGCTCATGGAGATTACGACTATGCCGTGATTTCACTCAGGAACATGCTGGAGACAGGCAATGGAGCGGTCCGCCAGCGGGCTGCATTCGAGCGTGGTGCTTTCACGCATCTGTTGGCCAATGCCCATTCCGAGATGCAGATGTAGCTTGCCGTCCAGGGATCCTCAACGCAGACTGCAGACTGCAGACTGCAGACTGCAGGGTGTGGCCGGGGCCGGTGAAAGCTGGCCCCGGCTCGAAGCATCCGGGCTGGCACCGGAAAGATCCGGGTGCGGAATCCTCTAGATTCCGAGGGAATCGCGAAGTCGCGCCACATGCCCCTGGGCATCCACGGCATATTCAATTTGGCGGATGCTGCCGTCTTCATCGATGACAGCGGTGGAGCGCAGGGTGCCCACGACGGTCTTTTCGCCGATGTTCTTTTCACCGTAGGAGCCGTAGGCTTTGGCAACTTCGTTGCCCGGGTCGGAAAGCAGCGGGAAGTTCAGCGATTCATCGCTAGCGAAGGCTGCCAGCTCTTCTGGCGCGTCCGGGGAGATGCCCAGAACGGAGAATCCTGCGGCCTGCAGCGAATTGAGGTTGTCGCGGAAATCGCAGGCCTCGGTGGTGCAGCCGGGAGTCGCGGCCTTGGGGTAGAAATACACGATGACTTTCTGCCCTGAATAATCCGAAAGCGAGATGGTCTCTCCCTTGGCATCTTGCAGGGAGAAGGTTGGCGCTGGCTGGCCGGCGGTGAGCGGAGAAGAATGGGCAGTCATCGATTCAACTTTCATATAGTGATATTTTGTTTTCATTCTAATTCAGTGGATGCACTCAATGCCAGAGACTTCTGGGATATATTTCCAACGGACTGGACCACTGAGCATTCGCGCCCTGATGCTCTTGTGTCCTCGCGGTTACCGAACTTTCCGGGGTGTTCCTGCCTGCCAGAGCAGAACGCCAGCCGGGAGCGATCCAACGACTTCTGGAAGGCAACAACCTCGCCATTGACCGTGAGGCACGCTTACAAGGCATCAAGGAAGGCTTGGCTGGTGCAAAAGATTGCTTTCCCGTTGGCAGTTCTGCGTGCTGGCGAAACTGTCGCCCGGCCAATTGATCACCATGCGAGTCCCGCAGGCCTTCAGCCATCCGCGATGCACTAGGGCAGTGGACACCGCGCAGAAAGCTGCCCTGCACCAACGAAAACACCGAGGCGGGCAACTGGCAACAGCTGCGCGACCCGGTGCATCCGGTTACCGGCCAGAATGCGGCCTGCTAGCGGTTGGCGGCCTTGGCTTCGAGGGAACGCGTCCACCGTTTGGCCATGGCCTGGATGGCAGAAGCGCTTGCCCCCGAGATCACGGCGAACGCCAGCACCTTGCCTACGGCGGCCTGCTGCTGCTTTTCGGGGTTGGCCAGCGATGGCGGTTCTTCACCCATGGCTTTATGCCAGACCCCGGAGACGAGCTTGGCTCCGAGCCAGCCTGCACCGAGCGAAATCAGGGTTCCGAAGATCTTTACCAGCAATTTCATGTTCTGCTCCTCTGTTAGCGGTTAGTTGGAGTTTGGTTCCCGGTCGGCTCCGCCGGTTCCCAGCGGACCTCATCCGGTTGCTTCTCATCGCGCCAGCCACGCCACACCGGATGGCGCAGAAGGCGGTCCGAGGTCAGTTCGCTGTATCGGACTTCTGCCACGTATTTCGGGCTCACCCAGTGCGCATCGCTTTGATGCGCTGCCGGGATGTTCTTGGCCGGGGGAGTCTTGCGTTCGATCTTTTCAAGCCGCTCGCGGATTTCGGCCAGTTGCGCGTCGCTGAATCCGGTGCCCACCCGGCCGGCGTATTCCAAGCCGCCATTTCCCGGAATGGCCAGCAGCAGCGATGCCAGGCTGCGGCTACGCGACCCCTGTCCAGACCGCCAGCCAATCACCACAGCTTCCTGGTGCCGCTGGTGCTTGAGCTTCACCCAGCTGGTGCTGCGCCGGCCCAGCTCGTAGACGGAGTCGCGTTCCTTGGCCACCACGCCCTCCAGGCCCAGCGCACGGCTGGTCTCGATGGCCTGCTCCAAGGTCCCGGTGTGGGCCGGTGGCACCTGCACGTACTGGTGGTCGAGATCCAGGCCCGCAAGCCGTTGGCGGCGTTGTTCGTAGGTCAGAGCAGTCAGATCCACCAGTCCTGCATCCTTGTCATATGGCAGCTGCAGCACGTCGAAGACCAGGTACTGGATCCTGATGGCCGAGGCCTGCTTCGTGCGTTTCTTCCGCTGGTGGGCCACCCGTTGCTGGAGCAGCGAGAAGTCAGGGCGGCCCGAAGAATCCAGGGCGACGATTTCCCCGTCCACCACACAGCGTTCCGGCAGCAGCGAACCGAGGATTTCGAGTTCCGGGAAGTCTCCGGTCAGGTCGTGGCCGTTGCGGCTGATCAGCTTGGTTTTGGCGCCATCGACTACTGCCAACGCGCGGTAGCCGTCCCATTTCATTTCAAAGCTCCAACCCCGCTCGCCGGAGATCTCCCGAGCAGTGCCGGCAGTGGCCAGCATGGGGCGCAACGCTTGGCCCGACAGATCAGCCACGGCCTGCTTGGCGCTAGGCTCGCGAGCAGCCTCCGGTTCTCCGCCACCGGAATCAGCGGACGTTCCCGCCTCGGCTCCGGCCGGCTGTTCCTTGGCCAGCTGCAGCAGCCAATTGTCCTTGCCGCCCATCCCTGCGGCCTGGATCAGCACGAACCGCCGGTCCACTCCGCCCAGCCCGCCCTCGCGGGAGCCGGTGAGCACCGCGATGACTTCTTTGCCTTCGCGCCACTTCTCGATGGTGCAACTGCCCGAATCCCAGATTGATACTTCCCCAGCACCGTATTGGCCCTTGGGGATGCTGCCTTCGAAGCTTGCGTAGGAGAGCGGATGGTCTTCGGTCATGACCGCCAAGCGCTGGATTCCGGGTTCCAGGGGTGGACCCTTGGGCACCGCCCAGGAGACCAGCACTCCCTCGTGCTCCAGGCGGAAATCCCAATGCAGCGCGCGGGCATGATGTTCCTGGATGACAAAGGACAGCCCGGTGCCGTCCTTTCCGCCCGGCTGACCGGACTGGGAATTCCCGGATTGCTCCGGCACCGGTTCAGGTGTCAGCGCCGCATCGCGCTTGGAGCGGTAGACCGCCAGACGATCCGGGTCCTGCTGTTGTCCCGAGGCCAGCTGCGCCAGCGGATCGATTCCATCAGCAATGCGGTCCAGCACCTCGTGGAAGTCCAGCTGCTCCAAACCCGGCGCTTCGATTTCTTCCCAGGTTCGCGGGGCCGCGACAGTGGGCCGTGCCCGGCCGCGCAGCGAATACGGACAGACGGTAGTCTTCGAGGCGTTATTCTGGCTCCAGTCCACGAACACCTTGTTCTCGCGCAGCGAGCGCTTCATGCTGGCGAGAACCAGTTGCGGATGCTCCTTCTGCAAGGTGGAGGCCAATTCCTTGGCCACCTCGTTGACTTGCTCCGAGGTGTATTTGCCATCCAGTCCGGCATAGAGGTGGATGCCCTTGGAACCGGAGGTCACCGCAAAGCTGGGCAGGTCCATGCCGTCGAGAATCTCTCGGCAGATCAAGGCGACTTCAGCGCACTGCTCCAAGCCCGCGCCCGGACCGGGATCCAGGTCCAGCACCAGCCGGTCCGGATTGGCAGGTTCCAGCGAGGAATCGAAGCGCCACTGGGGAACATGGATTTCCAGCGCAGCCACCTGGGCCATCCAGGCCAGCACCGCCTCGTTGTTGACTAGCGGATAGATATTGGAGTGGGTCTTGTGCTGCAGCTTGGCCGAGGGAATCCAGCCTGGGGCAGAGTCCTCGAGATCCTTGCGGAAAAACACCTTGCCCGGTTCTTCGGGGGTCCCCACGCCGTCCACCCAGCGCTTGCGGGTGGCCGGGCGCCACGCGGCATGCGGAATCAGCACCGGGGCCACCTGCTGGAAGTAGTCCATGACTTCGCCCTTGGTGGTCCCGGTCTGCGGGTACAGGACCTTATCCAGATTGCTGACCTTCAGCGTGTTCCCCGCGACGGTGACGGTTTGCTCCCTGCGTGCCATGCGCTGTCCTTTGCTTTGCCTTATGAGGACCAATCTTCCCGAGCGGCGCCGGGGAATCCAGCGTTCCAAGCAAGCTTTGCGTTTCGCGCTGCCGAACCTCAGCGCCGCCTGCCAGAATCACTAGGGCAGTGACACACTGGCTGGAAAGATGCTTCACTATGCCCATGCGAGCTATCTGGACTGGATCAATTGCCTTCGGCCTGGTGAACGTGCCGGTCAAGGCCTACGGCGCCACCGAGGACCACGACATCGACCTGCACCAGGTCCATGACAAGGACGGCGGACGGATCCGCTACGAGCGCCGATGCGAAGTGTGCGGGAAGAAAATCGCCTACAAGGATCTGGACAAGGCCTATGAGGACGGAGAACGGACCATTGTGCTCACCGATGAGGACATGGACGCGTTGCCTGCGGAGAAGAGCCGCGAAATCGAGGTGGTCCAGTTCGTCCCGGCCAGCCAAGTAGATCCCCTGATGCTGGAGAAGAGCTACTATCTCCAGGCGGACTCCAAATCGCCCAAGGCCTACGAGCTGTTGCGCCGAACGCTTCAGGACACCGAGAAGCTGGCAGTGGTGCGCTTCGCCCTGCGCCAGAAGACCCGGCTGGGCATCTTGCGTGTCCGATCCAAGGTGATGGTGCTGCAAGCGGTCATGTGGGCGGACGAGCTGCACGATGCCGAGGCAGTGGCACCGGAGAAATCACCGCGGATCAGCGAGCAGGAACTGAAGATGTCTGCCTCCCTGGTAGACCAGTACAGCAGTGATTTCACGCCGCACGAGTTCCAGGATGACTACCAAGTCCAGCTGCAGGCGCTGATCGAAGCGAAAATCGAGCAGGGTGAGGACCTGGATACCGAGGCGACCTTCGGTTCCCCGGACCAGAGCAGCGAGTCCGGGGAGGTCATCGATCTGATGGAGGCGCTCAAGCGCAGCATCGACGGGCGCAAGGCCAAGGCCCCGGCCAAGGCAGCCAAGGATGGGAAGGCCGCGGCGGCGAAGAAGCCAGCAGCGAAGAAACCTGCGAAGAAAACGGCAGCCAAGAAGCCGGCCACGAAGAAGGCAACGGCAAAGGAGGCCTCCTCCTCGCCACACAAGAAGAAGGCCTCCGGTTCCGGGAAGAAAAGTGCCTAGCCGCTAGGGCTTGAGCACCACCTTGATGCACGCATCCTGCTTCTTCTGGAAGGTCTCGTACATCTGCGGGCCGTTCGAGAGCGGCTGCTCGTGGGTGACCAAGTCGTCCAGGCCCAGCGGGTCGGCTGCATCCTCGGCCAGCGGCAGCAGCTTCTGGGTCCATGAGCGCACATTGCATTGGCCCTGTCGGATCTGGATCTGCTTGTCGAACAGCTTCACCATCGGCATCGGGGTGGCGGCCCCGGCATAGACGCCGCTGATCGACAGGGTGCCGCCGCGGCGCACGGCATCGATGGCCGAATCCAGCACGCTGGTGCGGTCCGCGGAGACGTTCTCCATGGCCAGCTGCGCGGCCTTGTCCGGCAGCAACCCGGTGGCTTGCTGGAACATCGAGGAGACCGGGGAACCATGGGCTTCCATGCCCACCGCATCGAGCACGGCATCGGGGCCGCGACCGGTGCGCCCGCGCAATTCGCCCACGGTGTCCTTGGTGAAGTCCAGGGTCTGGATGCCGTGGCGCTCGGCCATGGCGCGGCGTTCTGCCACCGGGTCGATGCCCAGCACCTCATAGCCCAGGTGCCGGCCGATGCGCGCGGCGAGCTGCCCCACCGGCCCGAGCCCGTAGACCGCGAGGGTTCCGCCGTCGGGGACATTGGCGTAGTGCACGCCCTGCCACGCGGTGGGCAGGATATCGGAGAGGAAAAGGTAGCGGTGGTCGGGCAGCTGGTCGCCAACTTTTACCGCACCGTAATCGGCATGGGGCACGCGCAGGTATTCGGCTTGGCCGCCGGGCACCTGTCCGTAGAGTTCGGAGTATCCGAAGAATTGGGCGCCCTTGCCGTGCTTGCGCACCTGGGTGGTCTCGCACTGCGACTGCAGGTCGTGCTGGCACATCCAGCAGTGGCCGCAGGAGATGTTGAACGGGATGACTACCCGGTCGCCTACCGACAGCTTGGTGATGCCGCTGCCGACTTCCTGGACGATGCCCATGGTTTCGTGGCCCAGCACGTCGCCGGCATGCATGTAGGGGCCCAGCAGCTCATAGAGATGCAGGTCCGATCCGCAAATCGCGGTGGAAGTGACCTTGATGATGATGTCCCCGGGATCCTGGATCACCGGATCCGGGACATCGCTGAAACCGATCTTTCGCTTGCCTTGCCATGTCAATGCTTTCAAGAGGTTATCTCCTAGTCGTATCGTTGCCGGCGGAACACAAACGCGGATCAGTCGGTATTGAACTGGTCGGTGTCCACCTGGTCCGGGTCCTGCTCCTCGGCTGGCTGCTCGAACGCGTCTTCGTGGTCCCCGACAGAATTCTGTTTTTCCTCCGCGGGCTCATCGGGCGTTGGAACGATCCCCGGGTGCCGCTCTTCGTCTGGCTGGTTGGATTCCATGGATGGTCCTTTCTTCATCAGATGGGCGATGGCACCGACCATTCCACACCGGGCAGCAGGCAACAAGGCAAGTTTGATGGGCATTGCCTGTGAGTCGGGGATCCCCGGAATTCCGGGGATCCAGCGTGCACTGCCGGTGCTGATTCCTGCAAGGTTGCTGAACGGCACTGCAGGCCCGGGCGCGACTTCCTAGTGTGTGCTGTGGGAGCGGGCCAAGCTGCTGCCCTGAGAGCTGCGAGGTGCTGATGAGCGTGCAAGAGCCCGAGAAGCGCACGGTGGGATTAATTGCCGACCCTGGCATAGCCGACGCGATGGCCAATCGGATCGCTGCCCGGCTGGAAGGGGTCATGGAGAAGCTGCAGGAGCAGGATCAGCAATGGGACGTGCAGGTAGCTCCCTTTTCCCTGCCCTTGGGGGAGAGCGGACGGGTCGCGCTGAACGACAAGGTGCCCAGGCTGCGGGAAAAGCATGGCTGGGACTTCATCATCTACCTCACCGATGCCCCGCACTATGTGCAGAACCGGCCGGTGCGTTCGGTGATTTCCGTCGAGGATGCCTCGGCCGTGCTTTCCATGCCCAGCCTCGGGTTGGCCCGGCCGCGCACCGTGGCACGGGAACTGGCCGAACTGGTCAGGGAATTGGCTACCGGCAAGCAGCCGGCTCCGCCTCCGACCCCGCTGGGACGGGTGATGAGCGTGCACGCCAGCCGGCAGGACGGGCAAAACGAGCAGAACCGCATCTCGAGCATCGAGGGTTTGCGCGGGCGGTTGCTGCTGATTGCCGGGATGGTGCGCAGCAACCAGCCGTGGAAACTGGTGCCGCGGCTGTCCTCCGCGATGGCAGGTGCGGCGGCCACTGGTGCTTTCGGCGTGTTCTACACGAGCATCTGGTCCATGGCCGACTACCTGCCTGCCGGGCGGCTTTCGCTGATCACGGTCTCAAGCATCCTGATCCTCACGCTCTGGCTGCTGCTGCACAACCGGTTGTGGGAGAGGCCCAAGGGCAACCGCCGCCGCGAGCGGATGGTCGTCTACAACGCGGCCACCGTGCTGACGGTCGGGTTTGCCGCGACGGTCATGTACCTGCTCTTGTTCCTTGCCTTGCTGGCAGGCTCGCTGATTGTCATTGACCAGGAATATCTCGCCTACCAGCTGCGCCATGATGTCACGCTGGCCGAATACATCAACCTTGCCTGGCTGGCATCCTCGCTGGGAACCATGGGCGGGGCCATCGGCTCCAGCTTTGACGAAGTCAAGGAAGTCCAGCGCGCCACCTTCAGCCAGCGCGAATACGAGCGGAGGAATATGGAATTCACCATCAGCAAGGATGACGTGGAATGATCCCCGGGCCCAATCGCCCGGGGACCTTTTCACCGTCCTACGGCTGGTTCTTGCCGCCGTTCACGTGCACCGTGGAACCGACCACGTAGGAAGCCTCATCGCTGGCCAGGAACACATAGGCCGGGGCCACTTCCACCGGCTGGCCGGCCCGGCCAAGCCAGGTATCGTGGCCGAACTCAGGCAGCGCCTCGATCGGCTGGCCATCCGAAGGCTGCAATGGAGTCCAGATGGGGCCGGGCGCCACGGCATTAACCCTGATGCCCTTCTTCGCTGCTTGGGACGCCAGCGACTTGGTGAAGTTGCTGATCGCGCCCTTGGTGGCGGCATAGTCCATCAGGTGATCCGAGGGATCGAAGGCCTGGATGGAGGTGGTGTTGATGATGGAGCCGCCTTCGGGAAGCACCTGCAGGGCTGCGCGGCTCAAGGCGAACATCGCGAAGATGTTCACATCGAAGGTGGCTTCGACCTGCTCGTCGCTCAGCTCTTCCAGGGACTCGACGCTGATCTGCTTGCCGGCGTTGTTCACCAGGATATCCAAGCCATCCAGCGCGGTCACCGCCTCATCGATCAATGAATCGCGGTAATTGCGGTCCCGCAGGTCCCCGGGCAGCAGGTGAACTTCGACTCCCGCATCTTCCAGGACCCCGGCGATGGCGTCGGCATCAGGCTGTTCGGCGGGCAGATAGGCCAAGGCGACCTTGGCTCCCTCGCGGGCAAAGGCGATAGCCACCGCCGCGCCAATGCCGGAGTCGCCGCCGGTGACCAGGGCGCGTTTTCCGGCCAGCCGGTCCCGGCCCTTGTAGCTGCGCTCGCCATGATCCGCCTTGGGCTTCAGATCCCGGTCCAGGCCGGGTTCCTCCTGGCGCTGTTCGGGCGGGCTGATCTTTTCCTTGCCGGCGCGGCCTTCGCTTCCGGTACCGAGCGGCTCAGTGCGGTCCTGGGGATTCTTCTCGGGCATGGGATCTCCTCCTGCTGTTGCGGCAGGACGCCGGCGCGGTGCGCTCAGCGGCGTCCGGGTTCAATTCCAGTTTGCTCCGGGCCTTCCGCTGTGCGAGGATCACCTCCACCTTCGGCGGCAACAGCCAGACTTTTTTCTGCGAAGATCCAGTTTCGCACCCCGCTGCATGAATTGTGCTACCGCTGAAGTCTGGGATTCAGCGCAAAGTCCGGCAGGGGCACTGTCCCCTGATCAGTGAAGTGGCTAGCGTGGAACGCACAGTGCTGGCACTGCAAGGAGCCAGCTGGCGAAGCGTACGAGGGAGGAAACCCATGGCAGGCAAGAGCCGGATCAAGGATGAAGAACTCTACGAGGAGCTGCGCGAGGAGGGGAACTCCAAGCAGAAGTCGGCGCGCATCGCCAACGCCGCCGCCCGCGATGGCCGGTCAGCAGTGGGCCAGCGCGGAGGCAAGGCCGGGGACTACGAGGACTGGACGGTCCGGGAACTGCAGGACCGGGCCAAGGAAATCGGGATTAATGGCCGTTCGAAAATGCGCAAGGCCGAACTCATCGAAGCCCTGCGTAATTCGTAGCAGACCGCCATGGAAGGAGAAGCAATGAGTGAACGCGAGAAGCCTGAAAATCCGGCTCGCACCACCCAACCGGATGAGGATGCCCAGCCAGGGGACGAGCGCGTGGTTCGCCGCGGCAGCATCAACGAGAACACCGAAGATGAATCCGAGGAAAGGGAAGAACGGTATGACGCGGGCTGAACTCTCCTGCCAGCGAAAGGACACGCCATGACTGGCAAATCAGTGGACAGCACCCGCAGGCGCCGGCCAGGCCTGTGGCTGGCGATTGTGGGCGGGCTGGTGGCCGTAGGATTCGCCATCTATGCGCTGCTCGCAGCGCCGGACAGCACCTCGGGGCCGCTATGGATCGTGGCCGGCTGGGGCGCATTGGTCTTCATCTACGGCCTGTACCGCATCATTCGCGGACCGAGCTCACTGGATGATCCACGCGCCGGCACCGACGCCAACGGACGGTGACGGCGTTCCCGCCAGGAGAATCGCAGCAGAACAAGGGCAGAGCTTCCGGGAAAACCATGGTTTTCCCGGAAGCTCTGCCCTTGCGATCCTGCTGGGCTGGGAGATCCTAGTCCTGGGAAATCCCTTCGACCAGGTTGCCGGTGCTCTGCTCGTCGTAATAGCGGGCAATATCCGCCTGGGCGAGCATTCCGACCAGCGAATGCCCGTCGATGACCGGAAGCCTGCGCACCTGGTGTTCCTGCATGGTGCGGATGGCTTCTTCGACCGAGTCGTCTGCTCCGATGGTGACCGGCTTGCCCTGGGCGTAATCGGCCACCTTGGTGCTGGAAGTCACGACGCCGTCGGCAACGCAGTTGATGACAATGTCGCGGTCGGTGATCGTGCCGGCCAGGCGGTTGTCCTTGCCGCAGATCGGCAGCATGCCGACCCCGAGGTCCTTCATCATCTGGGCGGCCACTTGAATCGAGTCCTGCTCCTTGACGCATTTGGCAGGCGAGGTCATTAGTTCCTTGGCTGCAACCATGATCGTGCTCCTTTCGCGTATTTTTGTGGGACACCCTCCACGCTCCAGCACAGCAAGCACGTCTTCAACCATTGCCAGCGAGCTTGCAGATGCGCCCCCTCGACTCTGGCAACAGCCGATTAATCATGTACTTGTGCAGCCGATAGCTGGTAGTTGGTAGAGCACCGGGAAACGCAACGTGAGGAGAATGACCATGGGATTCATCGACAAAGCCAAAGATGCCATTTCGCATGCTGCCGACAGATTCAAGGATCCCGACAAGGACCTGGTTGAGAATCTCTGGCCGCTGGGGCAACCCGACGACGAGCACCTGCCAGCCGATTCCGGGGAACCGGCAGAAGAGGGCTTGGAGCAGCCCGGCAATCACCTGCCTCCTGTCCAAGGAGCCGACCCGGACCTCGACGATTCCCCGGAAGACCAGTATTCCGAAGGCGA
>RCUF01000241.1_pt1 | contig 24255 bp, 20 predicted proteins | sample 2166311 | NCBI WGS metagenome assembly RCUF01 (sample SAMN09932608, study PRJNA488358) | compost metagenome | feature: garden; material: soil; isolation source: compost soil in 4-hydroxybenzonitrile-enriched culture | place: Germany: Experimental Botanical Garden Goettingen | collected 2016-01-27
GGGCGACTGAACACCTGGTGCTCCTTTAACACATCGTTTCGGTTAAAATCTAGCCAGAACGATCATTTATTGATAACACGATAGAGGTGACACTTACACTGCTTAAGTAATTCGGATTGAATTCAATTTTTACGAATGGGAATCACTATACGATAGTTTAAAGGGCACCCAATCGGGTGCCCTTTGTGCGTAACACATGTTTTCACATATGCTGGTATAAAACATGCGTAACAATTGCGGATAAGGATGGAAGTTTTATTAATGCCCGCGATGTTTTTCTTTCGCTTTTTTCTCCTTTAATTCCCTTATCCGTGCCTTCATGGATTCCCTTTGCTGTTTAGAGTAAGCATGTTTCTCCAACTTGCGCTTCTCATACTCTAACTTTAAGGCCTCTTGTGCGTTGGAAGAGACCCCCTTCTGCCTTAATTCATACGCTGCCTGTCTTGCTAGCCGCTTCGGATTGACCTTCTTCGTTTCAGACCACTTTATAGCCACCTCTTGTGAGAGCCGACCAACAAGTTCCCACATTTCCTCACGGATAAAATGGAGAATTTCCTCGTCCTTAGGCTCTGTACCAAAGATGTGCCTAGCTGCCTTCAATTTCCCTTGGTCCTGCTCTTCCACGACTCCAACCCAATACTGTCCATCATGATAAACTGTAAGCTTCATTTTAATCCCCCTCATTTTAAATCGAAACGATGGACATCCCGAGGGGGGAAGGTTACTGACATGGTACTCTTGGAATCTGAGAGTCATTCATGCGTCTGGACTACCAACCAGACTGTGTTTTTTCGTCCCAGAAAAAGTATAGGTGCCTTACTGGAAAACAGCAAGACGAAAAGATTAATTCTGTATGATATTGTAAACCGCTGATATGTATTAGAGTAAGCCTGGATATAGAGTATACTAGATGAGTATAAGTTCGATACACGATGACATTATATATGTATTGGTATTCAAATACAGCGCAGAAGAGGTTGAAAATGAGTCAGAAGCATTTTACAGATTACGCATTAAGTGAAGAAATTGTAAGAGCGCTGAATAGCTTGGGCTATGAGACGCCAACAGAGATTCAGACGGAAGTCATTCCAGTTGCGCTTGAGAAGAAGGACCTTGTCGCCAAGTCGCAAACAGGTAGCGGCAAAACAGCGGCATACGGTATTCCACTTTGTGAGCTAGTAGATTGGAATGAGAATAAGCCCCAAGCTTTAATCCTGACGCCAACCCGTGAACTCGCGTTACAGGTCACCGAAGACATCACGAATATTGGACGCTTTAAGCGGATAAAAGCAACGCCCCTTTATGGAAAACATCCTTTTCATATACAAAAGGCCGAGTTAAAACAAAGAACACATATGGCTGTAGGTACGCCAGGACGTGTACTGGACCATATTGAACGAGGCACGCTATCGTTAGATCGAATGGCCTACCTCGTGATTGATGAAGCTGACGAGATGCTGAATATGGGCTTTATCGAGCAAGTTCAGTCGATCATTCAGGCCCTGCCTAGTGACCGGGTTACCATGTTATTCTCCGCTACTTTTCCTGAGGATGTAGCCAGACTGTCACACAAGTATATGAACGATCCTGTTGAAATTGAAATAAAAGCAACCGGTATAACGACCGCTACAATTGATCACTCTCTTATTCAGGTGAAGGAGTCAGACAAGCTGGCACTACTGCAAGATCTGCTGATTGTTGAGAATCCTGACAGCTGCATTATTTTCTGTCGTACGCAGGAGAATGTAGATACATTATTCAGAGCATTGGCTGATCTTGAATATCCATGTGATCGCATTCATGGTGGCATGGAGCAAGACGAGCGATTTGAGGTAATGAATGCATTTAGAAGGGGTCAATTCCGTTACTTGATCGCGACAGATGTTGCCGCCAGAGGAATTGATATCACGAATATCACCCATGTCATTAACTACGATATTCCCCTTGAGAAGGAAAGCTATGTTCACCGCACAGGACGTACGGGACGTGCTGGCAAAACGGGTAAAGCCATTTCCCTCATCACTCCTAAGGATGGCCGAAGATTAGCTGATATTGAAGCATATATTGGGTTCGCGATTCCGCAGGTAAAGGCTCCCTCAGAAGAGGCTGTTGACCTCCGTAGAGAAGATTTTGAGCAGAAACTGCATGTAAAAACCGCACTCAAAAAAGATAAGCGCGAGCAACTAAACCAACAGATTATGAAGCTGAACTTTAACGGCGGTAAGAAGAAAAAACTTAGAGCTGTCGACTTCGTGGGGACCATCGCTAAGCTTGACGGGGTCACCGCAGATGATATCGGGATTATTACGATTCTGGATTATGCGACAGATGTTGAGATTCTGAATGGTAAAGGTCCACTGGTGCTCGAGATTATGAAGAATACAACCGTAAAGGGTAAGCTGTTAAAAGTACGCAAAGGGAATAAGTAGAAGATACGCTGCACTAAAGAGGGTGAGGCAATCCCGCCCAGCATAGCCGATGGTTTTCGTTAGCTATACGGGCGGGATTGCCGAGTTTATCTCTTGATCGTTTAATTTATCTTTCCATTTTGAATTTGCAAGAAAATCGTATGCTCTCTTGGATAAAACCATATCGTCATCTTCACCTAATCCATAGGTTATTTTGAAAAAGCACTCCTGAATCGTTTCAGAGTTTACTTACTATTGCGACGTCTAAAGTTATTAAAAATGTAATGTCTAAATAGAACAATTGAAATCTCGGGTAGCAATACAGCAAATATGTATAACAATATAATGAATGGTAATGACGAAATGAAAATTTCAGCGCCCTGGTCTGTTTTCACACGTTCAACTAGCAGCCACCACATAGGTACGGATATAATCCACACCAAGACATTAGAGATGATTACATAAAAAGTATTTTTCCATAACAGACAAAACAAAATTGCAATAATGGCCGGAACAGTCCATGAACCTATCTTATGACCATTACTTAATATAACAAATGTTATAACAGGATATAAAAGTGCAACCACCATCTGGACTCCCCTATTATCATAAAACTTCATTTCCCATCCCCTTTTTTCTTTACAATCTATTTTTTAATTTTTTTGATAGGTATATTTTTATTATTCTATTTATTTCCACAATAAAAATCCAAGCTCTATAAAATCAACAACGTTGGTGATAATTGTTCTGCTTTATCGTATTCTCTTAGAGGGTTGATTTAATACTAAAAAATTTTAGAAAAGATGTCCCTTTGGTTCATCTTCATTTGTTATACAGATATAGTTTTCTTTTTAATCAGAGGGGGTGCCTAAATCTTTGAATGAGGAAATCGAATATAGAATTAAACGGGTCCAAGCTGGCGAGATCCAGGATTACGCCTACATTGTAAAGGAGTATCAGCGTCAGATTTTTGTGTACTGCTGGCGGATATTAGGAAGTGAGCAGGAAGCGGAAGAGGCTGTACAGGATATTTTTGTTAGTGCTTTCGAGAAAATCAGTATGTACAAGCCCACAGTGGGCTTCTCCTCCTGGCTGTATAAAATGGCTTATCATCACTGCCTGAACCTGATTCGCAGGAAAAATCTACAACGCAAATTTAAAATTACCCTGTTCAACTCAACTAACATGACTTCAGACAGCGCTGCGCAGGTTATGGAACGTCAGCTTTTCAGTGAACCGCTAAGCCGGGCATTGGGCCAACTGAATGCAGAAGAACGAAACCTGCTGGTGCTACGCATTTTTGAAGAAAAATCGTTTGGAGAAATCGGGGAAATTATGAACAAAAGCGAGGAAGCTATCAAGAAAAAATACGGCAGAACAAAAACAAAGCTCAAAAAAATGATGGAGCCCATAAAGGAGGACCCAAAATGCGTGAATTACAAGACAGAACTCAGGAACAAGGTCTGAAATACACCGATTTGAAAGACAAAGGCTTTAAAAATATGGACATGTTGATGGAGCCAGAGAACGTCTTAAAAATACAAGCCTTTGACGTCTCTGACCAAGTGATGGAACAGGTCTACCAAAAGGCGAAACCCCAAAAGGGACTCATCGTAAAAATGCGTCTTCAACCGCGCATCACCGCTCCTATTATGATCTTACTTTTTGTATTGGGTGCCTCTGTGACTGGGTACGCCGCTTCGCAATATCTGGAATTACGTAACGGCAAAGGCGATGTCGTATTAAATACCGCCAAAACACCTGCCGAAACGGACGCTTCCCAAACGTATACAACCACCTACACACAGTGGAACGAAAAGGTGAGAGACCGTCTACAGCCTGGAGAGTATGCCGCCTATTACGTTAAGGACGATTCTATGAATCCAAGAAATTCGTCTAATCCTGTCCTGTTTGCATACAAACCGACTGAACTTTCTAGCTTCAGCAGTCTGCAGGATGAAATCAAGCGTACAGAAGCCCCACTATTCCACAATCCTACTCATCTGCCGAATGGCTACCGATTTGATTTCGGATACGTCTATCCAGTCGCTGCATATCCTGGGATGATGAACAAAGAGGAATATCGGGCTTTAACGGATAAACTGATGCAACAGGCCAAAGCCGCACCGAAAGGTGAAAATCTGTTTATTCAAAAGCTGAGCTGGGGCAAGTCAGACTTCACCTTTGCCCGGTATGCAAGAGGAATTGACTATGTAAACATCACCGTCACCAAGTACGCTCCCGAAGTCACAAAGACGACCGTGATGCAAAATGAACAGGATTCGGCTGAGGAACTGATGATCAAAGGAACCAAGGCCTATTACATCAGGGCAAGCGAAACAAGCACGCCCTTGGAGGTAGGGAAAAATCGACTGGGATGGCTCGATGAAAAAAGGCGTTTACACTACAACATATCTGATAACCAGGACAGCCCGCTGAGCAAAGAAGACCTGGTAAAAATAGCCGAGGATTTGCTTAACGGTTCACCGCAATAGCTATAAAAGAAAAGCTAACGTTAACTACATGAATGAAATTGCTCTTCAAGTTTACGAGGCTGGTCACATGCCGGTGCTGGGAGAGTGGTATGCTTTGCCCCTTATCGCGACAGCCGATTCCACTGCTCTGGGAGATGAGACCTTTAACAAAATCTTTCACCCGTCTTCCATTCGCCTGCTTGATTACTGTAACTCCGTGCTTCGGGTTGGAGGACCCTCTTAGGGTGCCGATGAAATGGTAAGGGTGGCGAAAGAGAAAGGATTGTTGATTTACGAACGGCTCGACGAACTTCCGTTGGTGTGATATATCCTCTTTGACCAGACCAAAGACAACTTGCCTCTGGGCATCCTCCACGGATCACCCGAAGAAACTCTCAATCAACTGAGACACTAAGGGAATTACGCAAATGTGTAACATCACTCATCGGTGGACGTCCAAACATGCGTCCATATTCCCGGCTGAACTGCGAAGGGCTCTCATAGCCAACGCGAAAGCCTGCATTGGCGGCTTCCACTCCCTCCGAGAGCAGCAAGCGGCGTGCAGTCTGCAATCGAATGGCCTTCTGATACTGCAGAGGACTTATAGCCGTTACCTTTTTAAAATGCTTGTGTAAGGAAGAAGGGCTCATGTTTACTTCCTTCGCCAATTCTTCAATCACAAGAGGCTTAGAGTAATCGCGGGTTATCAGATGGATCGCTTGGGAGATGCTATGTGCATAGCTACCAACTACGGCAAATTGCCTGATTAAAGCCCCCTGCTCACCTTGTAATACACGATAAAGGATCTCGTGCGTGATAAGCGGCGCAAGAAACTGAATATCCGCAGGCGTATCCGAAAGTCTGACAAGCCGAAGCAGCGCATCAAGCAGCAGAGGGTCAAATTGGCTCACCAGTATGCCGAGTCCAGTCTTTACGTTGCATGGAGGAGGACTCTTCTTGATAATGTCCAGGATGGCGTCTGGACTAATGGATAATTGAAGACTTAGATAAGGAAGCTCCGACGAGGCTTGAGTTATTTTACCAGTTACGGGAAGTTGAACTGATGTGACCATGTAAGTTGTTGGATCGTACACATAGTTTTCTCCAGCCAGCATTGCTGTCTTTGAGCCTTGTGCAACCACGTACAGGGAGGGCATATGGACCGTATGATTCAGCTCGGACACATGGCTTGCACGTCTGAAATAAAGTCCTGGCACAGACGAGACAAACGTACCATCCGAAGACGCATGTTGATGAATTAGCTGAATCAGTTCTTGTAGATTCGTAGAAATATCAGAGGGGGGAGGAGACGAAATCATTCATGCTTCACCCTTCCTTTCCGTTGAACGCTAATATTGATGTGCTAATTATATGCGCGCCGAATAGGATTAGGCAAGAATTGGACTTGATCGGTCTACCTGTCTCAATCGAATTCTACTTAAAATTTACTTGCAAGGCCAACAGAGGGCCTAAGGCAAATAGATCAAAGGAAGAAGGATTGGGCTATGCATTTGGAAGGAAGAATAGAGAACAAAGTCGTCGTGATTACAGGTGCAAGCAGCGGAATTGGAGAAGCAACAGCACTGTTGCTTGCCGAGCGTGGAGCAAAAGTCGTGCTTGGAGCGCGCGGAGCGGATCGCCTTGAAGCGCTGGCGACACGCATTTCAAATGGAGGTGGCGAAGCTGTTTATGCACGCACTGACGTGAGACGGCGCGAGGATCTGTGCAACCTCGTTAATTTGGCTTGCGAACGGTACGGGAAGCTGGATGTTCTCGTCAGCAACGCTGGCGTTATGCCTATTTCCCCTCTCGAAGATCTGTGTGTCGAGGACTGGGAGGATATGATTGATGTCAACATTAAAGGCGTTTTGTACGGTATAGCCGCAGCGTTGCCTATCTTTCGCAAGCAGGGTTCCGGACATTTCGTGAACATCGCTTCTGTAGCAGGACATAAGACTGTGCCGAACCAGTCGGTCTACTCCGGTACGAAGTTCGCCGTGCGCGCCATCTCAGAGGGATTGCGCCAGGAGGCTGGCGACAAGCTGCGCGTGACCATCATTTCGCCTGGTATTGTGCAGACAAATTTCACAGAGGGGATGACCAATCCAGCATTGAGAGATCAACTCGCTGCCATTCGGGATAAACTAGCCATGACACCTGACGCGATAGCCCGTGCAATTGGATTCGCAATTGAACAACCGGCCGATATTGATGTGAACGAAATCGTAATCCGTCCAACCGCACAAATGTAATATAAATAGATAGGGGCACCTCCTCTTGTGAGTGCGTCCCTATCTATTTAGCATAAAGCTTTACCATGGAAGCTGTTCATCCATGTAATAGAATCCGCCCGTTGGACCATCCTCCGAGAGGGTCGCCAGTCGGACCGCCGTTTTCGCTCCATCCTCCACCGACAGCTCTGCCTTTTCCCCGCCCATCTGCGTTTTAACCAAGCCGGGGTAGCAATCCGCTGCACCCGTTCATTGGACAACTGGAACTGAATAGAGCCTATAGTGCTGCTTTCTTTTCTGTCTGGCTTCATCCTATCATATTGGGAACGGTCGTTAAGTAATTATTTCCACCCCAAGGATTGCAAAATTTTGTATTGTTAAGCAAGCATTTTAGCGGTGGGGGCTTCCCACCGCTTGGTGTTGTTGCTTATTCGACTTTAAAATATATCGTAAGATTCCTGTACAGTAGTGGGATGATCCAGTTACCAGCCATGCAAAAATTAACGATGAAGCGGTTCTTTTTCGCCCAGACCCAGCACCTCCGTTGTGGAATTGTAAATTTCTTGGTAAAGCTCTGGGTTTTCCGCTAGTGACACCCCATAAGAAGGAATCATCTCTTTGATTTTTGGTTCCCACTCTTCCATATGTTGTGGGAAGCATTTTTCCAATACTTCCAGCATAACGTGAACAGCAGTAGAAGCACCCGGAGAAGCGCCGAGCAGTGCAGCTACCGAACCATCAGCGGCACTAACCACTTCCGTACCAAATTGAAGTGTTCCTTTTCCACCCTCCGTATCTTTGATCACCTGCACACGTTGGCCTGCTACCACGATCCCCCAGTCCTCGATTTTGGCGTTCGGAATAAACTCGCGTAATTCTTCCAGACGCTTTTCATTCGATAACATCACTTGCTGGATCAGATATTTAGTCAATGCCATCTCTTTTGCGCCTGCGGCCAACATCGTAATGAGATTATTAGGTTTTACAGAACCGATCAAATCCAAATTTGAGCCCGTTTTCAAGAACTTCGGTGAGAAGCCGGCAAACGGTCCAAATAGCAGTGCTTTTTGGTTACCGATATATCTTGTATCCAGATGCGGAACAGACATGGGAGGAGCACCAACCTTAGCTTTACCATATACTTTTGCATGATGCTGGGCGACAACCTTAGGATTGTTACATACCATAAATAGTCCACTTACCGGGAATCCCCCGATATATTTGGACTCAGGAATACCGGTTCTTTGTAGTAAAGGTAGACTTCCGCCCCCACCACCGATAAAGACAAATTTGGCATTATGGTGTTCGATTTTACCGTTATCCAGATTATGGACCTTGACCTTCCACGAGCCGTCGCTCGCACGTTTAATATCCTTTACACTATGTTTGTAATTAATCTCGACGTTTTTACTTTTTAAATGCTCAAACAACATGCGTGTTAAAGCACCAAAGTTGACATCTGTTCCAGAGTCAATTTTGGTTGCCGCGATGGGTTCATTCAATGTACGGCCTTCCATAATCAGCGGAATCCATTCCTTCAGCTTTTCAGGGTCGTCGGAAAATTCCATGCCTTGAAACAGAGAAATAGTTGAAAGCGCTTTAAACCTTTTTTTCAAAAAAGATACATTTTTCTCTCCTGTTACCAAACTCATATGAGGTATTGGTTTGATAAAGTCCTGTGGATTACGAATCAAATTGCTGTTTACAAGAAAAGACCAAAACTGTCTTGAAAGCTGAAACTGCTCATTAATGTCTACAGCTTTACGAATATCTATAGATCCGTCAGCTTTCTCGGATGTATAGTTCAGTTCGCACAGTGCAGCATGGCCTGTACCTGCATTATTCCATTCGTTAGAGCTTTCTTCTCCCGCGTTTGCGAGTTTCTCAAACACTTTGATTTCCCATTCTGGTGCTAACTCTTTCAGCAATGATCCCAGAGTCGCGCTCATGACTCCGGCACCAATTAAGATAACGTCTGTATTTTTCTGAATGCTATTCATAAAAACCTTCCTTATCTCTTATATTTGCAAAAAAGAGCAGGCCCTCCTGCTTAGGTGATACAAGAAGCAAGGCTCCACTCAGGAACATATCTTTTCTGTCTCTATTATAACTAAAATATAATCTTTTAAAAATTATATTGTCTATTATCTGATAATTATAAATCATTTCTGCTAAAAAGTGAGAATTTTCTTTGCAGAAATAATAAGAATGGATCTCAACACGCTGTATTATTTGGGCTTCACTTACTAGCAGTAATAACAGACATCAAAAAAGCGTTTAGAAGCAAATGATATAGAGTACGAATTTCCAATGATTGAATCAACAGTCCATGTATATGAATAACTCGGTAAAATATGTCTTTACGGGATGGGCCCTTATAAATACTTCATTATGATATTCGAAACGGTCTGTTGTTGATTCCCCCAATCATAATCGGAGTTATCCATAATAAACGATTGAAAAGGAAGTTGCTCAATAATTTGTAATTCTAGCTCTCGTCGATGTTCAAGGAACTGAATATATCCCTCATATCCGTAAAGCCCCTTGTTCTTTCCATAATCTTGCTCCGTATGGTACCAAATCGCGAAATCTAACCATTCTTGAGATCTCATTGTTCTAACTCGCTCAATCGTCTCATGCACATTCGGTTGCTTCAAATAGAACAAAATTGGATTTAACTCCTGAATTTGCTCCGCAATCTGTAATACATGCTGAATAAAACGGTCTTCTCCAGCATCATGCCGGGCGAGTAATGCACACCCTGGGTTCTGTAAAAAACAGCATTCGAGTATCATCAACTTTTCTTTTTCTCGCTGATCTTTAACAAAAGACTTCCAACGTTGAATCATCAACTCGCAGTGCTTTTCTACGGGTACTCCATCGTAAATTTCATAACGCCGGATTTCCTCATATAAACTAGAAGGGATTCCATTTGGAGCTGATTGCTGCGCAAGTGCATATGCGATTAAAGAGTCGTTGCCATTCACAGATACAAACGGATCAATGTAATGAAACACCTCAGAATAGATAGATCGGAGCCGATCAAGTTCTTCGTTCGGCATACATGCAACCGATTCATAATCAGCGGGATGTCGTAAGTTCCCTTCTAAAAATAGTTCCGATTCTATTTGATGTGTGTTTAACATGTCATGTATGTGTCTAGATAATGTGGATTTGCCAGAGCCAGGTATACCTTCAACGATAACCAGTTTCGTTTTCGTAGCTGGTAAATTGGCCATAGTATCACATCCTTAGAATTAAATGATTACCTTAAGGAGAATCCAATTGTATCGTTATATCGCCTATTATATTTAACGGATCGGCGTATATTGCCCACTGAAATGAAAATAATAGCCGTTGTCTATACGGATATATCCGAGAATACAATGACCTCTATCCCTGTATAAAACACTGGAGTAGTTCTTATTGTCTTTGTTACCTTCTGCAACCAAAATCTGGTTGTCATCACAACCTAAAACAATTCCGATATGATCGTGGGAATCATCCGATAGAAGCTTCTCATAAACCACAATATCACCACGTGCTGGCTTAAATCCATCTTGCTTATCGTGATAAAAAAATCCTGTTTCAGGCAGCTGGGCCCAATCCAACCACGCACCAACCCCAGCTAATCGATACATACAGTTCGGATACCGGATGGGCAGTAGAATTCCAACTTGCATACAACAGTAGTATATAAACGCAGCGCACCAATTGCCTTCCAGTACTTTATAAATATCAGAGTCCGGCCAATACTTGCAAATTTCCCGATAACGTTCATCTTCCGGGACGCCAACAATGTTTTGCCCTGCAAACGTTTCTGCAAAATCAGCCAGCATAAGACGTCTGTCTTCAGCGTTACTGTTTTTCGTTTCCGTATCTGCGTTGAATTCCACTTCTACAAGCTCCACCGGAATCCCCAATTCAACAAGCACATTTTGCAGTCTACGTATATCCGTCTTAAATGAATGGTTACCTGCATTCTGTAAGTACATCTGCAATAAAATAGCATCTTTAATTATTTCTTCGTATGGTCCATGTCCTTGATGTCTGTCTCCTTGATAAAAGATCGAGCGGAGAATGACAAGCTGCTCTTCGTCGGTAAAAAGTTGGGTGTTACGTAGTATAGGTCTTACAGCATCTGCACTGTTGGGACCAGGGAAGTCCTTAATTCCGGTTTTATAGAAATAAAAACCGTGGAGCACCCCCGCGATTGCAGCGATCTCCACATCTTGTCCTCTTCTCATAGCAAGCATTGAAGCAAAATTGGATACTCCGAAAAGATGAGCCCAAGCCTCCTGTTTCATGGAATTATTCTCTGTAGTAACAAGCATTTCATGAACAAGATCACGAACACTTTCAAGCCGCTTAAACTTACTCTCATGAATCAAACTTTCGCCTCCCTACCCTGCCCACTTCAACTTCCCATATCTATACATTCTTAGAAAACCAATAAAAAGCACTGGGTCCTGAGGACTGACCCAATGCTTTCAGTAGATGACTATCTTCTAGTTACTTAATAATTACGTATTCCAGGTTAACCAGTTTTGCATAAGTAACAATTTGGTCTGTGGTTAGATTCAAGGAAACCACGGTATGGTGACCGCCGCCGTTCTCAATCCATGCTTTAACCCCATCTTGGAAGTTTGGCTTCACATTCCACAGTACACGGGCCACTGGAAGATTTGGAGCAGGAACTGTCGGTTCAAATGCAGTAACCTCATTGATCAACAGTTTATAATGCGTGCCAAAGTCAGCCATGGAAACAACTACACCGTCTCCTGCCTTGCCGTCAAACACCAGACGAGCTGGATCTTCACGATCGCCGATACCTAACGGAGAAACGATGATTTTAGGCTTGTTGCTTGCCAACGTTGGGTCAACTTCAAGCATATGGGATTGAAGGATCGATTCCTGACCAGCCGCTAATTCATAGGTGTAGTCTTCCATAAAGCCAGTGGATTGGTTATGGCTCATGACTTTAAGCAGACGATCGAGCGCTGCAGTCTTCCAATCTCCTTCACCGGCGAAGCCGTATCCTTGTGCCATCAAACGTTGAACGGCAAGACCAGGAAGCTGTTTCATACCATAGAGGTCTTCAAAGTTTGTAGTGAAGGCAGTATAACCGCCATCATCCAGGAATCGTTTAAGGGCAATTTCATAGCTTGCTTGCACTCTTACGCTGGCTTCCCAAGCTTCCTTGCTATAAGTACCATAATCAAGTTCATAGAGTTCGGCGTATTCCGCGAACAAAGCATCAATCTCTTCTTCTTTCACAGCATTGACGTACTGAACAAGGTCGCCAATTCCGAAGTAGTCAACGGTCCATCCAAATTGAATTTGAGCTTCGACCTTATCGCCTTCCGTAACGCCAACGTTACGCATATTGTCGCCAAAGCGGGCAACTTTGATATTGAAGCTTTCGTTATAAGCAACCGCTACATCCATCCACTCTGCGATTTGCTTTTGCACTTCTGCACGTTCCCAGTAACCTACGACCACTTTATTCTGTTTCTTCAGGCGAGCATTGATAAATCCATATTCACGGTCACCATGAGCTGCCTGATTGAGGTTCATGAAGTCCATATCAATCGTAGCCCAAGGAATGCTTTCATTATACTGTGTAGCCAAATGAAGTAGCGGCTTTTGCAGCAATTTAGTACCACGAATCCACATTTTTGCAGGCGAGAAGGTATGCATCCAAGTGATGACACCCGCAACCTCGTCACGATAGTTGACTTCTTTCATGAGATTGGTGATTTTGTCTGCACTAACCGCCAGATCCTGCAATACAAGCGGATAAGGCAGAACGCCACTCTTATTTAAGGCATCGGTCATTTCTTGTGCGTGTGCTTTAACTTCTGCTAATGCTTCTTCCCCATACAGATGTTGTGAACCTACGACAAACCAGAACTGTTTTGTACCTACTGTTGACATCATTCATCCTCTTTTCTTCGTTTGTTAGTTTAGTTGGTCTTATTTTTGGCCGTAGTAAGCGTCTTTCCCATGTTTGCGCAAATAGTGTTTATCTAGAATGCGCTGCGGCAATTCTTCGGCAAAATGATTCAATTCTCGTGCGAATAAATTCATTTTCGAAACTTCTTCCAACACGACGCTATTCATGACTGCCGATTTTGCATCTTTGCCCCAAGTGAAGGGAGCATGACCCTTAAGCAGAACACCCGGCACTGCTAAAATATCCAGCCCGCGCTGCTCAAAAGTTTCGATGATGACACGGCCGGTTTCCGCTTCGTAACCACGATCAATCTCCTCTTGTGTCAAGAAACGGGCACAAGGAACAGAACCATAGAAGGTGTCTGCATGAGTAGTCCCCATTACAGGTACATCCAAGCCTGCTTGAGCCCAAATGGTCGCCCAAGTCGAATGCGTGTGTACAATACCGCCGATCTCTGCATAATGCTTATAAAGTACGGCGTGAGTCGGTGTATCTGATGAAGGTCTCATCTCTCCTTCAACAACATTGCCATCAAAATCAACAACCACCATATCGCTAGGTTTCATCGTGTCATAACTAACACCACTAGGTTTGATAACGAATAAGCGGCTCTCACGATCAACAGCGCTTACGTTACCCCAGGTGTATTTCACGAGTCCATGTTTAGGCAAATCCAGATTGGCTTGATATACTTCTTCTTTCAGTTGCTCTAACACGTCAATTCCTCCAGTTTTCCACTAGATTATCTACAGCAGCCTGTTCAATCGCCAGACCTTGTGTGTAGCGTTCCATGAATGCTTCAAATCCCTTAACGTCGGAACTGTCGGGAGAAATTTCTTGCCCCTCAGCATCTCTAAATACTTTTTGGTCGAGGAAGTCTTCCAGACTTTCTTGTTGATCCTTGTTCATCATGTAAGAAGCCAGAATAGCAATCCCCCACGCCCCGCCTTCTCCAGCTGTTGACATCACTGATACCGGGACATTCATGGCAGCCGCAACAATTTTTTGTCCGACGATAGGGGTTTTAAATAAACCACCGTGAGCCAGAATGCTGTCAATTGCGACATTTTCTTTCTTTGTCAAAATATCCATTCCGATTTTCAAAGCAGCAAACGCAGTGAAAAGATGAGTCCGCATGAAATTGGCCAAATTGAAACGGCTTTCAGGAGAGCGGACAAACAATGGCCGGCCTTTCTCTATTCCGGTGATATTCTCCCCTGACAAATAGCCATAGCTGAGTAAACCGCCGCCATCTGGATCTGCTCCCAAAGCCTTGTTCAGCAGCACACTGAACAATTGATTCGGATCCGCCTTTTGCCCCATTGCCTCAGAGAATTCACGGAACAATCCCAGCCAAGCATTGATATCACTTGAACAGTTGTTGGCATGAACCATTCCGACCGGATTACCATTCGGTGTAGTCACCAGATCAATTTCCGGATATACCGCTGAAAGGTCCTTCTCTAATACAAGCATGGCAAAAACCGAGGTTCCCACAGAGACGTTGCCAGTCCGTTTTCTCACACTATTCGTAGCGACCATCCCTGTTCCCGCATCACCTTCTGGAGGACAAAGCGGAATACCTGGTTGTAAATCTTCGGATTTATCTAAGATTTTAGCTCCCGCGGCGGTTAGTACACCTGCCTGCTCGCCTGAAATATAAACTTTAGGGAGAATTCCTTCTAGCTTCCAATCGTAACCTTTGGCTGCAATGAGTTCATCAAACTGCTTAACCATCGATTCGTTATAATCATGTGTAGTCTCATCAATTGGGAATATGCCCGAAGCATCCCCGACGCCAATAGCCTTATTGCCAGTCAGCAGCCAGTGAATATATCCAGCTAACGTCGTCATAAAATCAATCTGAGGGACATGTTGCTCTTCGTTCAATATAGCTTGATACAGGTGAGCAATACTCCATCGCTCAGGGATGTTGAATTGGAATTTATCAGTTAACACTTTTGCGGCAGCACCGGTTGTCGCATTCCGCCAAGTCCGGAACGGAACAAGCAACTCGCCCTTGCTGTCAAAAGCCATATAGCCGTGCATCATTGCAGAGAATCCTATAGAACCAACGGTACGAAGGGTGATCCCATACTTTTGTTCAACCTCTTGCTTCATTTCACTATAAGCCTTTTGCAGACCCGTAATAATACTCTCTAAGTTGTACGTCCAATATCCGTCTACCAAGAGATTTTCCCACTCATAGCTTCCAGATGCGATGGTTTCAAAATGATGATCAATCAGCACTGCCTTGATACGTGTGGATCCAAATTCGATACCAAGTGAGGTTTCTCCCTTAGTAATCGCTTGTTTAATGTCTTGATCCATGCTCACGTTACTCCTCTCTCTGAACAACTGTTATAATCGCAATAATTGAAAGAAGGCGCTTTCTTTAATTTACAACCTTAGTATATTTTTTGTTCGTACATTTGTCAACGTGAATACATAGTTATACATACAAATATTCTTATGAACCCATTATTAGTGCTACAGCGAGCCGTTGACCGAGGAGAGGTGTCAGACGATTGCTGAGATTGTGGACGAAGTATTCTTGCCACTTGTGTTAAAGCGGCGATTAGCAATTCCGCCCTTTGAGAAGCATATTATACAAATGCCTACCATTGTTTTTTAATGTTTTTTCAGTTTTTGTTAATAGGAATTTGTATTTATGAATGTAGGTTGAGCAAGATAAAATCTGCTCAACCTTTTTTCGCCTTTTAGGTTTATTAGGTGTGTGACAATAACGTAATATGGGCTTCAAGCAGCTTCTGATATAAAACATCGTTGGCAAACCCAGGGATGCATCTCCTTCGGGTACAACTTGCCCCACTTGGCCTTCAGTATTTATACATGTTAGGCTATGGATTATAATAGTTCATAATTATGCTAAGATATGTACATACAAATATTATGGGTAGGTAAATTAGTATTAGGACAACCAGGAAAGAAGGAATAAAGTGAAACCAAAGTATCAGGTCATCCTTGAGGATATAAAAAGCAACATTCTATCAGGAGCATACAGCGTAGGAGAACAAATTCCAACGGAATCGGCTTTGCAGGATATGTATAAAGTTAGCCGCCAGACGGTACGTAAGGCAATTTTAGAACTATCCAACGAGGGTTTTTTAAGAAGTGAAAAAGGATCGGGCACTTATGTCAGTAACCAATTTCGATCAAAAAACGGCGGGAATTCCAGTAATAAAACCATCGGAGTCATCACAACCTACATTTCCGATTACATCTTCCCTTCTATTATTCGCGGGATTGAAGCCAGATTAAATGAAGATAATTATTCATTGCTATTAGCTAGTACAAATAATGATGTCGCACAGGAAAAGAAAGCTTTGGAGATGATGTTGTCCTTTGGTGTGGATGGCTTGATTATTGAGCCTACGAAGAGCAATCTATATAATCCCAATATCTCTTACTATCTGACGTTCAAGGAGCAGGATGTTCCGTTCATCATGATTAATGCTTATTATGAAGAGTTGGAGGTTCCATTCTTTTGTCTCGATGACGTACAATCCAGCTATCTGGCAACAAAAGAATTGATTGCTAACGGACACACACACATTGGTATCATTGCCAAAATGGACGATTTACAAGGAAAGCATCGAATGAAGGGCTATATCAAAGCGCTTGGAGAAGCCAAATTACGGTTTCACCCAGAGCAAGTGCTCTCATTCTATACAGAGACGAAGCAGGACCTGTCCACCAACTTAAAAAAATTCCTAACCGAACAAAGAGACGGGTTATCCGCAATTGTCTGCTATAACGACGAGGTAGGATTAGAAGTTGTACATGTATGCAGACAACTTGGTATATCTGTTCCCGAAGACTTATCCATTATTGGTCAAGATAATTCCTATATTTCCAAGAATGCAAACATCAAACTAACGACATTAACACACCCACAGGAACAAATGGGACGTGATGCCGCCGATTGGGTTATTAAGAAACTGCAAGGGAAGAAAGATCTACGCAACCACACCTATTATCAACCTGTGTTAATTGAAGGAGAGACGGTAAAGAAGAAACTGAAGTGAAGGGGTCCAACATTCATTGTAAACAATCAAATGGACACACCCAAAAACGATATTACCATTGAAACACTAGGCACCTAGTGCCTAATTGTCATATGACACACTTTGAAGTGACTGGTATGGGTCGGTGACGAAATGTAACTTGTTGGTATGACAAGTCCTTTGCCATACTTGGTTTTGCCGGACGCTATGAGGCAAAAATACATTTCAAGGAGAAATCATTCATGAAAAAAATGATTCACACCAATCTCGCGGTTCTACTGTTATCTGCTACGATAACTACCGCCTGTATGGCACCCAACGGCGCGTCAGTTGCCGCACCCGTTAACGCACCAGTTGCATCTGTAAAGGCTAGCTTGGAGGGGCCGCGAAATGCCAAGGAACTAGAAGCTTTTGCAGATGGTGTTTTTGCGGACAAGATGAAGAAGTTTAATACAGTTGGTTCTAATTTTGTGGTCGTCACGGGTGGGAAAGTGATGCTAAGCAAAGGTTACGGTTATGCCGACAGGGAAAAAAGAATTCCTGTTGATAAAAATACCGTTTTCCAAATCGGCTCAGTTACAAAGTCATTCACTGCATTGGCAGCTATGCAGTTGGTGGATAAGGGGAAAATGGATCTAAAACACGATATCCAAGAGTATTTAGGAGGAATAAAGGTTCCGAATAAAACAGGAAAAAAACTGACGATGTTTGATCTACTTACATATTCAAGTGGATTTGATGAACCAGATATTCTCATGGAAATGCATCCAGAATACGCGGACAAATATTTTCCAATGAAGAAGTACATTGCATCAAATATGCCAACTGTTGTCAGGCCTCCAGGAGAAGCGTACACTTATGACAATTTTGGTTTCATGCTAGCCGGATATGCAGTAGCAAACGTAACGGGCATGTCATATTCTCGATATATGGAAAAGAATATTTTCAAACCGTTAGGCATGACTTCGACGAATGTGCGGTTTACCCCCCAATTGTTAAGCAGAATGGCTGCTCACTATGGACCAACAGGTGAATTGATACCCTTGGACGGGTTTAAACCAACGGAAAAACCTGAAGGCGGTATGGTTTCAACAGCAGATGACATGGCGAAGTACCTCATGATGCACCTGAACAAAGGAAAGTACAAAGGTAAAGAAGTGGTGAGTCCAAAGAGCATAGAGCAAATGCACACATACCAATTATTCCCTGACAAGGAGTTCCCGGTTACAACAATTGGATTCGAAGGCTACTTCAAAGAGAAGATGAATAATCAGCATGTGATTCTAAAAGGAGGAAATGTTACAGGGCATTCTTCCTTGATTGTTATTCTGCCTGAGAAGAATACAGCGATGTACATGTCCTACAATAACGACTCCATGATGAGTCTTGACGTGTATGAGGAATTTATGAATCATTATTATCCGAGAAAATCAGAAGTTCCAAAGTCAACCTACGCGACAATAAGTGAGCAGCAGGCCCAAGACTACGTGGGATTATACCAAAACACGCGTTTCGCTGCCTTAAGGACGAAGATTTCGTATTCGGACGGGAAATTAATAATGGAGACAGGAACATCAGGCAAACATACACTAAAAATGATCCACCCTTTATTATTTGAAGATGAATCAGGTAATAAATTGACGTTTAATAAAAATGAAGCAGGCCATATTGCATATTTGTATTACATGCAGCTCCCAGACCTTGTTGCTTATTCGCAAAAAATAAACATTGATTCACCATTTTCTGATGTACCTGCGGATAGTAAATATATTTCATATATAAACAACCTTAATGCTTTGAAAGTCATGAGCGGAAAGTCAGCCAACCTCTTCGATCCGAAAGGAACGATGACTCAGGGAGAATTCTCAGAAGTGCTGCTACGCGCCCACGGGTGGTATAAACAGCCCTTCTTGATTGAACCGAATAAGAAGCAGATGATGGCCGGACTACGTAATTATCAGCCTAATTCTCCTATCACTAGACAAATGGCGGCGGTAATGATCCAGAACCTGAAACAGGTTGAGCCTGGAACTAAGGTTAAATGGAGTGGCGAAACGGATGCTTGGGCAGTTAAAGCAGTCACAGCTCTTGTTTCCCAAGGTATCATGGACCCGGATACCAAGACCAATTTAGACGGCTCCATAAACTTCCGCTCCAAACAGCTTTTGAAGCGTCAAGAAGCCAGTGCCTTATTGGATCAAGCATTTAATTACTATACGTTGCCAATCAGTCACTAATTCAAAAGGTTAACCAGAAAAAGTAAGATAATGATACTTTATATAAGGTTTCCTGAACCCCCGATCAAACTGGGGGGTTTCTTGTACATTAAGAAACAAGCGGCTGCTGATGCTGCCGCTTGTTTTTAGTTTTCTCCATATCCAACGGAAATCCGCATCGAGCCGTAAGGTTTATTCCAGAAGCCCTGCCTCCCGGGCTTTTTGCACCGCTTCCTCCCGGTTGCGAACCCCCAGCTTCAGATAGACCGATGACGCATAGTTTCTAACCGTACCATCAGATAAATACAATTTGGAGGCAATGGTTTTATATCGCAGTCCTTTCGACACGGACTGTAAAATTTCAAGCTCCCGTGGAGTTAAGTCATAGGTCGCGGCCACTTGGGTTGTCGACGGATCTTCCCCGCTCTTGGCGGCTTCCAGCTGTGCAAACAATTTGTGCGACATCTCCTGATCGATCAGCGTGCCTCCGCGATAGACCGTGCGTATTGTTTCGGCGAGCTCTACTGGCTTCATCGACTTCAATAAGTATCCGTCGGCTCCGCTTCGCAGCGCTTCCAGAGCCTGTCCAGTATCTTCGAACGTGGTGAGAATCAAGATGCGGATGTGGGGCCACGTTTGTTTTATGGTACGGGATGCGGAGATTCCGTCCAGGTTCGGCATGTCCAAATCCATGAGCACCAGCTGAGGCTGAACCTGCCTGCACAGTTCGATGGCTTGCTCGCCATCTTCTGCTACCCCTACGACTTGCAAATCTTGCTGCTCCTCCAGAAGAGTCCGCAGACTTTCACGGATAAAAGGCTGGTCATCGACGACCAACAGACGGATGACTTCATCCTTAAGCTCCGTTTGTCGTGGCAGGGTGCAGGTAACGAGGGTGCCTTCGCCCGGTTGGGTATAGACGCCAACATGACCTTGCAAATTCATTGCTCGCTCTTTCATGGCGTTCAAGCCGAAACCATCCCGTCCATGTTCCATCCCGCGGCCGTTATCCTGAATTTCGAGCCTCGTCTGCTGAGGCTCAAATTGCACCAAAACCGTAATCTCCGTCGAGTGTCCATGACGCACGGCATTCGTCAATGATTCTTGCAAGCAGCGATACAGCGCTATCTTTGCTTGCTTCGTTACAGGGTATTCCTCTCCGAAGGCCTGGAAACGAACCGACACCTTAGCATGCTCCTGAAACTCCTCTGCCAGCTTCCGCAAAGACTGAAGCAGTGGGAGTTCTTCATGCGGCGATTCGATTTGATGCACATAGCCTCTCACTTCATCCATATTCTTCCGGGCCAGGTTCAATAGGGAATCGAGCCGTTTCGTTCCTGTATCCGTCTCTAGCTCAGGGCGCAAAGTTTCCAATCCCATAATGAGGGAAGTGTAGGCATGACCGACAGTATCATGAAGCTCTTTGGAGAGCCGATTCCGCTCTTCGGCCAGCGTGATGCGCTCGATTTGGGACAAGTACTGCTCCAGCACCGCATTTTGCTCGCGTATAATTTCGCTTTGACGATGATTGACCATCAATAAATGGAAGGAAAATCCGAATGCATAAGCCGTCCCGAATTGAATGGTCATAACCCAAAAATCAGTCTGCTCTACAAGCAGCTTAATTATAGTGGGTAGGAGCAATACCGATAAAGGACCTGACCAAAGATATGTTCTATGTTTGCTGTTAGCGGCAATTAAAAATGGATACAACAGGAATGTGAGGTAGGCTTCCGGAAAAAACGAAGCTAAATACAAGCACAGCCCGCCCGGGATCACAATCTCGGTAAGCAGGTAGTATCTATAATTGAGCTGCAAGCACAGCCAGGGAACGGAAAAAGCAATAAGCTGCCAAAACACAAGAACCCAAAGCGGCAGCGTGAAATGAGCTTGCCGCTCTATGATAGTGAGCAGGAGAGAAGTACTGCAAATCAGGCGGATCATAAGCATGAACCAGTCGTACCAGAACCACTGCTTTACCATATCGAACAAAACCATCAACCCCTAAGAACTATCAGTATGACATTACGTAACTATTATAGAGCAGAACATCATCCAACAATACTTTTAAATCCAGACCGGGACATTCCGGTTAACGGTTCACACTCTTGATCATAAGACGGGTGTAGCCGCCTAGCATACGCGTCAAGCTGTTCGCAAGCCTATAGCTCACCATAGTGAATACGACTCCTAAGGTCGAAACCAGTATGGATTTTATCACAGTATCTACAAGTAAACCCATAAAATAATAATTAAATAACGGAAAGAGGAGCGGGGTCGCAATCATTGCGAGTGGAGTTATATAAAGCAAGGCTGCACTAATGAGGCTTAAAATCCCCACCGGAAGCTTCAGCATCAGCCAGCCGATAGCGATCCAGTTGCGCCGATTTAGCAGCTCCTTCCTTGCTTGAAGCCAGATAGAGGCATCGGTGTTTATTGGTTTAACGTAAAGCTCGGTGGTAATATCCGTATAGATCTTGGTCTGTATGCGTTCAAATTGCAGGAAGGCGTATGTAGTTCGCAAAATGCGAGTAATCAGAGGAACACCCACGACGGTAAACGAAAGACTCAAGCCTAATGTAAGAGCGACCAGATAAAAGCAAAAGTAAAACAATCCGGTAGCGAAAGTAAGCATTAGGAAATAGCCATTTTGAATAAAGCTGACGACGGTTCTTGTCATCAAAGAGCCCACATCCTTTACAAGTAGTAGTCGTATCCTACGGCTCTTGATGTCAAATCTACCAGTGCCATAATGTCATATGACACAAGGCGAAAGCGGTGGTCTGCAAACCTAATGAGAAGAAACAACTGGTTCTTCGCCATTTTTTAAATATCGCATAGTAATGGTAATCGTCTTTGCAGAGTCAAGACGGCTTTTGATCCAATCCCTCTGCGATGCATGAGAAGACACAAAGCATGGTTTCCGGTAAGGAGAGCTAAATTTCTGCCTAAAATTTTATTTTTGAGAATCAAGAATAAACATAGATGCATCTTGTCCCATGAATATTTTACTTCCGTTAAAAAAAGTTTTGGACTGAATATCTCTATATCCTATTTTAGTCATAATGTCAGTCAGCTCTTCTTGATTAAATCCGTTATGAACTATATCTGAAACTACTTTTTCATTTTTATTAAAATCTACGATTAGTAAATGTCCTCCTTCATTTAGAACATCAAATAATTTTGATAATACTAGTTCAACATCACTAATATGGAGTAGAACCTGAGCCATAAAAATATAGTCAGCACGTAAATCCGATAGACCTTCCTTTTCAAAATCAAAGCATAGTGTATCTGCATTCTGAATATTAAAATCAGAAATTTTTTGCTTTATTTGATTAATCATGTTTTGTGAAGTATCCAGAAAAAGCATAGAATTAAAATCATTTAACAAGCTCATTCCGACAAGGCCCGTTCCACACCCAAAATCAATAGCATTCTTACTATTAGCGTCAACTACATATTCACGAATGGCATCAGATGATACCTTTGCAATTTGAATTCTTTCAGAAGTGTCATATATATTAGCTATCATTTCAAACTTATCCGTATTTCCCATGATTACCTCTCCAATTTTCAACATTTTCGCCCTTATTTGTGATACGGTTCACCAACCTACCTGTAACGGCAAGTAAAAAGACCACCCCGCTAAAAGGATGGCCTTTAGGACTGCTAATCTATTCTAATTGCCTCGATATAAAGCTCGATTCTCACTTCATTTCCGACGATAACCCCACCTTTTTCCAGAGGCGAGTTGAATGTCAAGCCAAATTCATTGCGTTCGATACTGGCTGTTGAATGAAATCCTACACGTTCCCGGCCGCGAGGGTCCTTGTTAAGTCCTTCAAAAACGGTATGAAAAGTGATGGGTTTGGTTACTCCATGCAGAGTTAGATTGCCCGTAAGTTCATATTGCCTTTCGCCAGCAAGGACGCAGCTGGTGCTTTGAAACGTAATGGTTGGATACTTGGCTGCATGAAGGAAGTCGTCGCTCTTCAGGTGTTCATCTCGTTGCGATTGGCGAGTTGTGATACTATTTGCATCTATGGAAGCCTGAATACCCATGGTTGTTAAATCGTTGGGGTCAAAACTCAAGATCGCTTGGAAATGCTCGAATACTCCTTTAATTCTACTAATCATTAAATGCGTCACCGAAAACTCGACGGAACTGTGGTCCGGATCCACTTCCCAATTGATATTGCTCATAAATAAATTCCACCTCTATGATAAGATTTTGAGAAAGGTCGCCCCATCTCCAAACACTGCGCTATTCGCATACTCCTAATGTACAAAAAGGCTACTGACAACGGGATGTCAGTAGCTTTTTTTCATTTTTTTGGTTTCCTCGTAAATCCGATTTTGGAATGTTCAGGCTCCGCCACGTCAAAATTAAATCGAAGGTGAGCTCGCAGGTGCCGATCATCAATCTGAGGGTGGTACTCTAAACCTTATTGGTTTACGTTTTATGAATAATTCATGTACACCTTCTTCACCATTCGTCTTTGTCGAAATAATCATCTGGCAAATGCAGTTCTCGCAAACAACCGATAAATTTTTCTCTGAAATTCGGATTGCTTTTGTATTCCGGCCATACTTCCTTATAGTAAGGCAGCAGCTTCTCATGTGGAATAATGCCCCAGTATAAAATCAAGTTATTCAGAACCTGCGGGCCGCCCCCCATCAACATCTGTTCAATGATCTCCCAGCTTCCCAGCTTGTTTTCGCAACTGCGCGCGGCATAGATGGCAGTGGCTTGCATTTTGGGGTCGGCGTGACACAAAAAAGGCGCGAAGTTCTGGAGCGTAATCGCACCGTAATCTTCCAAGATGTATCCTGCATAACGCAACGTTTCCGGGTCGTGAATCCTGCCAAGCCTTTGCAAGATCGCTGGAATAAACTCCGTTAAATCCTCAGTTTTACTGGAAGCGTGCAGAATCTGTAA
>RCUF01000242.1_pt1 | contig 24132 bp, 17 predicted proteins | sample 2166311 | NCBI WGS metagenome assembly RCUF01 (sample SAMN09932608, study PRJNA488358) | compost metagenome | feature: garden; material: soil; isolation source: compost soil in 4-hydroxybenzonitrile-enriched culture | place: Germany: Experimental Botanical Garden Goettingen | collected 2016-01-27
ATGCTGTCGCCATTCACATCAAGCTTGCTCTCGGGAGTAGCGGTACCAATTCCGATATTTCCATTATTTCGTTTAACAGTTAATGAACTATCCAGCACTTCGCCTTTATCAGAATATCGGATAATTTGAAGGTCTGCCCCTTGGTTTTGTCCAGTTAATTGAGAACTGTTGGCTCTCAAGGTCCATAAAGGACTTGTAACATTTTCTTTGGCAGTTGATGCAAATTGTAAATCTCTGTTGCCACCACCCGCAACTCTTAGAATACCATCCATAACATTGAAGTTAGAGGAGTGTGTCCTGATTTCAGAGACATCGGTATCATAAGGAATTTCAAAACGAGTGTACAATTGATCTTTATATTTTCCTGTAGGCGACATTGTTGTTTCAATAGAGATGTGCTTATGATCGTGTTGCTCAGGGTTGTTCGCTTTATCATGGGATACGATCGCAGTTTTATCCTTTCCTTTCTCGTCAGCCCATGCAATGGCAGGTTTTGCACGTTCAGCAGTCCATTGTAGACGAATCAAGTCTGATAGATGCCCCTCTGAAGCAATCCATTTTTGATCGGTAGATAAATGAATTCGTTCGTTGTGCGGAAAGGCTACTCCCCCACCAGGTAGTGTTGATTCTGTAAATTCAGGGATATTAGACAATGCTCCTTGAGTAGTGGCAGGACTAGAGGATAATGATTGACATCCTCCAACAAATGCAAGGCTCAAGCCAAGTGAAGTTAATGTAGCAATTTTGAATAATCGCATGAATTTTCTCTCCTTGTAAATTGATTACTATGTTTTTTTATACAATATTGTGGGCAGTATTACCCTTTAAAAATAATAGTAATTTTTTAACTGAAATGGAATAGGTAATTAGTATGTGTAATTAATGTAATATCGAAATTAAGGCTTGATCAAGGTATAAAGACTATTAAACAAGATTAAGTATGGTTAATCAGGATAAAATTGAATTTAACACGGTACGAATGAATCCGTTACGCGGAGTTACATGGAGTTAATAATTTGTCAAGATGTGAACAAAGTTATCCACAGATCGTTAATATTATTAATGAAAATAAAATGAAAGCTTGCCAGCTAAAAGGTTGAGAAGTATGAAAGAAAACGACATTTTTTTTCATAAATTTGTGGATAATGTGTATAACTCAGTGGATAAATTATGAAATTTCAAAAAAACAGGTCGTAATACCTGAAAAAAGCGACCATTGAGGTCGCCTTTTTTGAAAATATCTTGTGGATAATAATGTGCATAAAGTGGAGAAATATTAATTTTACGTAAAAAATATTTTTGTGAAAGCCGTTCAGAAGTTCGGATTTTGATCACAAAGCAATGGACTCCCATTCTTCATATGAAGATGCAAGCTTTGCTTTATGTTCATCAATCATGGTCTGGCGCTCCTGTATCGCTGTATAGTCCTGATACACATCAGGCTCAGTAAGCTCATGTTCAAGTCGCTCAATCTCGGCTTCCAAATTAGCAATGGTCTCTTCAAGCTGTTCCATTCTGCGAAGCCGTGCTCTTTCCTCACGTTTGGCTTGCTTGTCAGCTTCAAAGGAAGCAGCTCCGGTTTTGGCAGACGATGAATCATTAGGGCTGCTTTGCCGTTCTGAAGAAGAATTGGATTTGTTGGATTCTATGCCCGCTAATTCCGCGGCCAGCTCCGCGAGTTCCTGCTTTTTCTCCAAGTAATCGTCATAATTACCCAGGAAATGTTCAGCACCACTAGGATGAAGCTCTACAATGCGTTCAGCCATTTTGTTCAGGAAATATCGGTCATGGGATATGAACAACAGCGTACCATCGTAATCAAGCAGAGCGGATTCCAGTACTTCCTTGCTGAACAGGTCCAAATGGTTGGTAGGCTCGTCAAGGATTAGAACATTCGCCTTTTGAAGCATTAGCTTGGCAAGGGCAATACGAGCTTTTTCCCCACCGCTCAGTGCGGAAATTTTCTTAAGTACATCATCTCCACTAAAAAGGAAGTTGCCTAACACGCTGCGAATTCGAGCTTCCTCAATATGAGGAAAGGAACCCCATACTTCTTCAAGAACCGTATTTTTTAGATTCAAATGGGTTTGCTCCTGATCGTAGTATCCAATCTTGACTTTAGTTCCCCACATGATGGAACCTTCTGTCGGCTTCAGATCACCCGTCAGCATTTTAAGCAGAGTAGATTTACCGATTCCGTTAGGACCGATTAGTGCAACTGTTTCCCCACGTTTTAAATAGAAGGAAACGTTTTGAAAGAGCGAAGCATTCTTGTCCTCAAAAGCAAAGGCCAGCCTATCCACTTGAAGAACGTCTTTACCACTCATAATATCTGCTTCAAATGCAAAGCTTGCTTTTTTTAAGTCGCCGAGAGGACGATCCATGACCTCCATTTTTTCAAGCGCTTTGCGACGGCTCTGCGCTCGTTTGGTGGTAGAGGCGCGTACGATATTTTTCTGGATAAAATCCTCCATCCGTGCGATTTCATCCTGTTGCTTTTCATACATTTTCATCTGACTTTCGTATTCAGCAGCCTTCAGATCAATGTAACGACTGTAATTGCCAGTGTATCTACGAGATTGATGGCGTTCGATTTCGACAATTGTCGTAACCAGTCTATCCAGAAAATAACGGTCATGAGAGACAACCAGCAAGGCACCGGAATAATTTCGCAAATAGTCCTCTAGCCAGGTGAGTGTTTCAATATCCAGATGGTTAGTAGGCTCGTCAAGCATTAGCAGGTCAGGAGCTTGTAGCAAAATTCGAGCGAGCGCCAGCCGCGTTTTTTGCCCACCGCTTAATGATGAAATTGCAGTGTCTGGTGGAAATGTACCGAATCCCATACCGTGAAGCACGCTGCGGATTCGTGTCTCAATTTCATAACCCCCGTTGTCCTTGAACCAATCAGATTTTATGGCGTAACGATCAAGCAGCTCTTGATACGCTCTGGCATCAGACGCAAGCGAAGGATCAGCAATTTGCTGCTCCATCAGGCGAAGCTCTTTTTCAGCTTCAGTTAGTGGTGCAAAAACCGCAAGCATTTCTTCCCAGATGGTGAGATGGGATTGAAGTCCACTGTTTTGGGCAAGATATCCAATTGTTGTTTCTTTTGCTTTAAAAATTTGGCCACCATCATAGGACATTTCATCAGCAAGTATTTGCAGCAGAGTTGATTTTCCCGCTCCGTTGACGCCAACCAGTCCGATACGATCACGTTCAAGAATTTGTAAGTTAATCCCGCTGAGCACAGTAGTAACTCCATATAATTTAGTAATATCATTAGCTTGTAGAAGCATATTCAGATACATCCTCCAACGATAATATGTGCAATATAAGATCTTCTTCTATTTAGTGTACATGAAACAACATACAAATGCACCGCTGACGCTCAGTTTTCATTTTGCTTCAACAATGATAAACTAGAATCAGAGATTTCCCGTTATGATGCGGGAGAGGGGATAATCATGGACATCAGGAATGAAAAGCAAGAAATACGGATGAAAATGGCCGATATTCGTTCCAGGATACCCGAGGCTGATCGTCTTGAGCAGTCTTTAGCTGCCAGCCGACTGGCTGAGCAGGAGGTACTCGGGCCGCTAAGAGAATTACGCGGCGGTCGACTTAATGTATTTAGTTACATATCGTTTCGTGATGAACCTGTAACGAACTATCTTCTCAATCAGTGCATACAAAAAGGGGATCGGCTGCTCGCACCCCGCGTTGCTAGCAAAGACTTCATGGCGCTGCATGAAATTCATGGTGAGGCAGACTTGGTTTCAGGCCATTGGGGAATTCGAGAGCCAAGTGATTCTACATCGATTTGGCCCGTATCGCGCTACTGTGAGATCGATTTGGTTATCGTACCTGGACTTGCTTTCGATCTAAACGGTGGACGAATCGGATTTGGGGCAGGATATTATGATCGCTTTGTTAAGCAATTAACAGATGCATGTGGTAATCAACGGCATACGGTGATGGCCTCACTGGCATTTAAGGAATCAATCGTGCCAGTCATTCCTATGGAAAAACATGATTTTCGACTGGATATGCTGTTTACGGTATCCGGCACTTTATATATGAAGGAAAGTAGTGAGACATGGCTATGGACGGGGCTTCAAAACAAGAAGGAATGACCCATTTCAATGAACAGGGAAGGGCACGAATGGTAGATATTTCGGGTAAGGAACCGACCGTTCGCGTTGCGGTTGCTTCGACGACGATCAAGATGCTGCCTTCAACTCTTCAAGCTATCAAGGCTGGAAAAGTTGGAAAAGGTGATGTTCTTGCTGTATCTCAAGTGGCCGGCATTCAAGGTGCAAAAAAAACATCTGATTGGATTCCAATGTGCCACCCGCTAGCTTTAACTGGTGTGAATATTATTTTTAACGATAATGGGGTAGATGAGCTGTATATCGAGGCTACGGTAAAAACCGAAGGCAAGACAGGCGTAGAAATGGAGGCGCTAACAGCTGTTTCTGCTTCAGCACTTACTGTTTATGACATGTGTAAAGCTCTGCAAAAGGATATGATCATCGGACCGACGCTTTTACAAGCTAAAAGTGGAGGAAAGAGTGGAGATTACATCCGTAGCTAATCACATTAATAGATAAAATATTTGTTCCTATATGGATGAGGAGGGTGACTTCATGGTTTGGAAAACAGCGATCCTTACGGCAAGTGATAAAGGAGCCAGAGGCGAACGTGAAGATACGAGCGCCCAGGTTATCCGGGAACTGGTCGAGGAAGAACTGGGCGGTGAAATAGTCGAATATCGTATTGTCCCAGATGAACCGGATGAAATTATTGCAGCTTTGATTGAAATGACAGATTACTTTCATGCCGATCTTGTTTTAACGACTGGAGGAACGGAACTGGCAATTCGGGATGTGACTCCCGAAGCAACTAGACGGGTCATTGAACGGGAGGTTCCCGGAATGGCCGAAGCAATGCGTTATTCCAACATGCAGAAAAATCGTGGGTCAATGCTGTTTAGAGGCATTGTAGGTATTCGCGGCCGGACACTAATTGTTAACCTGCCGGGTACACCTAAGGGCGTTCATGAGAATCTGGCTGCCATTATGGACCAGCTGCCAGAAGCGTTGCTAATGGTTACAGGACAATTCCGTCTGTAGCTGTACTTGATTGATCTATGACTTGGAAGTGGATTGTGGTATCTTAGATTTAAAATAAGTTATCACTTCGGAAGGAGATTCAAAATGAGTGCAGGCGGTTTTTTGTTAATTGTTATTGCTGCGTTGTTGCTATTCGGCCCCAACAAGTTACCAGAGCTGGGACGAGCCGTTGGACGTACCTTCCGTGAATTTAAAGAAGCGACCCGGGATATTGTAGAGGATCAAGAAAAGCCCGCAGAGGCAAAAAAAATCCAGACTCCTCCTGTCGTTGCTGCATCCCAAAGCGATGATCGACGTTTGCCGGAATAGTACCTTCCGGAGATTGAGGGGGAAGGCGTATGGCTGAAGAACAGGATGAATTAACTGTAGTCGATCATTTGACCGAACTGCGGAGGCGGCTTTTTCTCGTTGCTTTCGTATTTATTGCTGTGCTTGTGGGAGCATTTTTTGTCGTTGATCCGATCTACCATTATTTGACGATCAATGCGTTATCCGGTGTAGAAATTGAACTCAATGCATTCTCTTTTTGGGACGGGGTCGGAGTATACATGAAGATCGCCATGCTCGTGGCGTTCGGTATCACTCTACCGGTCACACTTTTTCAGGTATGGGCATTCGTAAGCCCAGGGCTCAAGCCTAAAGAGCAAAAAGCGACATTAAAATATATTCCATTTGCATTTATTTTTTTCTTGATCGGGGTAGCCTTTGGATATTTTGTCGTATTTCCGCTCGCTATGACATTCACGGGATCACTGAACAAGCAGCTGGGCTTAATTGAAACCTATGGCATGGCTGATTACTTCAAGTTTTTAACTAATATTGTGCTGCCTATTTCCTTGCTGTTTGAGCTGCCGATCGTGATTCTTTTTTTGACGCAGCTGCGCATACTGAATCCGAAGCTTTTGAAAAAGATGCGCCGCGTAGCTTATTTTGCGCTTGTCGTGGTCTCTGTAATGATTACACCTGCGGATTTCTTCTCCGCATTTCTAGTCCTCATACCGCTGATTCTTCTATATGAGCTAAGTGTGATCCTCTCTACCCGAGTTCATAAAAAGCAGCTTGCTGCTGATGAAGAGCGAAAGAAGCAATATGAGCAATAAATGATCGAATGGACGCGTCCTGTTTGGGCGCGTTTTTACGTTTTTGATGTGGAGTTAGGTGGTCGACTAATGATGAGAAAAAGTGCAAAGGAAAGGTGCAGCTTTTTGGAGGAGGGAATAGTCAGATCAATCAAAAAGGTGTGAAAGTGCAGTTTTTTTGGCTGATGTTGAATGGAATCTCGATTTTCTTGTAGAAAAGTTGCATCATTGCAGGAATTTCCCTGGATGAGTGATCAGTTATGGAAAAAGATGCACTTTTGCAGGGATTTTGGACAAAGCCAACTTTGGACAAGAGCTAACATTGACCCACAATTAGAATTGCAATTAAGAATATTTTCAGGCCGCAAAGGATACAATTGGGAAGGGTATGTCCAATTCATAGTAGGGTAACGGAAGTTTTAAGACAAAAAATGTTATCAAGGACTTGAAATCTTGCTGGAGGGAATAGTCAGATCAATCAAAAAGGTGTGAAAGTGCAGTTTTTTTGGCTGATGTTGAATGGAATCTCGATTTTCTTGTAGAAAAGTTGCATCATTGCAGGAATTTCCCTGGATGAGTGATCAGTTATGGAAAAAGATGCACTTTTGCAGGGATTTTGGACAAAGCCAACTTTGGACAAGAGCTAACATTGACCCACAATTAGAATTGCAATTAAGAATATTTTCAGGCCGCAAAGGATACAATTGGGAAGGGTATGTCCAATTCATAGTAGGGTAACGGAAGTTTTAAGACAAAAAATGTTATCAAGGACTTGAAATCTTGCTATAAGTTGAGTATCATAAAAGTTGTTATTAGCACTTGAACATGTCGAGTGCTAATACATAAGTAAATTAATCCATAAACACAACATATTTAAAGGAGGCTATTTTTTCATGATCAAACCTTTAGGTGAACGCGTACTGGTAGAACCGATCGAACAAGAGGAAACTACGGCATTTGGCATCGTACTTCCGGACACAGCAAAAGAAAAACCGCAAGAAGGTAAAGTAATTGCTGTAGGCAGTGGTGCATTGAAGGACGGCGTGCGCATTCCTCTGGAAGTAAAGGAAGGCGATCGCGTATTGTTCTCCAAATATGCAGGAACAGAAGTCAAATATGAAGGTAAAGAATATTTGATTATGAAAGAAAGCGACATTCACGCAATCGTCGGTTAATTTAACCGAACCATATGAATAAACTACATCCATTTCGGGAGGTTTTTTAACAATGGCAAAAGATATTAAATTCAGTGAAGACGCCCGCCGCTCCATGCTGAATGGGGTTGACGCTTTGGCTAATGCAGTTAAAGTAACACTTGGTCCTAAAGGCCGTAACGTAGTATTGGAGAAAAAATTCGGCAGCCCGCTCATCACGAATGACGGTGTAACGATCGCTAAAGAAATCGAGCTTGAAGATGCATTCGAAAACATGGGTGCTCAACTCGTTAAAGAAGTAGCAACTAAAACTAATGACGTAGCAGGTGACGGAACTACTACTGCAACAGTTCTTGCACAAGCTTTGATCCGTGAAGGTCTTAAGAACGTTACTGCTGGTGCAAGCCCAATCGGCCTGCGCAAAGGTATTGATAAAGCCGTTCGTGCTGCTGTAACAGAACTGCAAAAGATCTCCAAACCAGTTGAAGGTAAACAATCTATTGCTCAAGTAGCTGCGATCTCCGCCGCTGACGAAGAAGTAGGCGAATTGATCGCTGAAGCTATGGAAAAAGTGGGTAAAGACGGTGTTATCACTGTTGAAGAATCCCGCGGCTTCTTGACTGAGCTTGAAGTTGTAGAAGGTATGCAGTTCGATCGCGGTTACATCTCCCCGTACATGATTACTGATACGGACAAGATGGAAGCTGTTCTCGACAACCCATACATTTTGATTACTGACAAGAAGATCAGCAGCACTCAAGAAATTCTGCCGATCCTTGAAAAAATCGTTCAACAAGCCAGACCGCTTCTGATCATCGCAGAAGACATTGAAGGCGAAGCACAAGCTATGCTGATCGTGAACAAATTGCGTGGTACATTTAGTGCGGTAGCTGTTAAAGCTCCTGGCTTTGGCGACCGTCGTGAAGCTATGCTTCAAGACATCGCAGCTCTGACTGGTGGTCAAGTGATCACTGAGAAATTGGGCCTTGATCTTAAGAGCACTACAATCGACCAACTGGGTAATGCTCGTCAAGTACTTGTTACTAAAGAAAACACAACCATCGTTGACGGTAGCGGCGACAAAGCTGACATCGATGCTCGTGTTAACCAAATCCGTGCTCAACTGGAAGAAACAACTTCCGAGTTCGATAAAGAAAAATTGCAAGAGCGTCTTGCTAAGCTTGCTGGTGGCGTAGCCGTAATCAAGGTAGGTGCTGCTACTGAAACTGAGCTTAAAGAACGCAAACTGCGCATCGAAGATGCACTCAATGCAACTCGTGCAGCAGTTGAAGAAGGTATCGTATCCGGTGGTGGCGTAGCGCTCGTGAACGTATACAGTGCTGTAGCTGCTGTTAACGTAACTGGTGACGAGAAGACGGGTGTAAACATCGTACTTCGCGCTCTGGAAGAACCTGTCCGCACCATCGCAGCAAATGCTGGTGAAGAAGGTTCCGTTATCGTGGATCGCCTGAAAAAAGAAGAAGTAGGCATTGGTTACAATGCAGCTACTGGCGAATGGGTGAACATGTTCGATGCAGGTATCGTTGACCCTGCGAAAGTAACTCGTTCCGCATTGCAACACGCTGCTTCTGTAGCAGGTCTGTTCCTGACAACTGAAGCTGTAATTGCAGACAAACCAGAACCAGAAAAACCAGCTATGCCTGACATGGGTGGAATGGGCGGCATGATGTAAGAAAGGTTCCAAGACCGCATAATTGTAGTATTTTAAAGGCTCCCGAGAGGGAGCCTTTATCTTTAAATTCACGGAAAAATCACGGTTCTTGCAAAACCAACTCAGGTGTTTCGCTCATATCATCGAAATTGAAATTCAGTATATCCCCGAAGTGGCCCTTTATTTTATCATTCGCATCTTTTCTCATTTTCTCTGTAACATGAGTATATTTTTAATGTGGTTACCCTATATAACCGAGAAATTGTCAGTTACACATTTTAGGGTCAGTAAATGCATTATTGAGCAGAAATAAAAATAAAACCACTATTACATAGTGTTTACGTTTTTTACAGATAAAATGAATCATAAAACAAGCAGTTATTGGGAATATCTCAAAGTCTGAAAAATACAAAGAGGAATTTTCAATGTTTATTCTGCTTAACCCACAAAGGGGACAGTCAAATAATTTTTATTTTCCTGTTGGCGGAACGAAAGTTCCGCCGTTTTCTTTTTCTTAAAAAATTTCCAGCTTTAGCGGGTGGAATATTTGGATACCATACCTTCTGGGGAAAATAATTTCAAGGAGGATGAAATAAATATGAAAAAAATATCGGTTGCTGTTTTGTCCGCATGCTTGTTGCTTTCTTCTGTATCGGCTGTTAGTGCAGCTCCAGTAAGCGAGAAACACGAACATAAACTTCATGAGAAGCACGTGAAAAAACATGAAGAAAAGAAAATTCGTGCGAAATCGATTCATAAAACTGGAATTCACAAGAAATTGAAGGGTACAGGAAAAATAAAAGCAAAAAGCATCAAGGCTAAGAGTTTAAAAACAAAGGCTACTAAAATGCCGAAATCAGGTTTTGGTGGCGCAAGTGAACAAACCGAATAGGGGGGATGAAAGAGGGATTTAAAGCCCTCTTTCTTTCTTAATTATGAAAATAAAATTGTTCGCGAATTTGTCGCTGGCGCTTTTATTAACAATTATTTGTTGCTTAGGCTGCAATCATTCTGTGCAAAATCAACATTCGGCTCAAGAAAAACAATCTCAAGAAAAACAATCTCAAAAAAATGTGCTTATAAAAAATGATTTGCGTAATAATAAAGACATTTCACCTTTAGAATCCATTAGGCCTTTTATTCCCACACAACTAATTATACCGGCGATAAAAGTATCTGCGAAAGTTGTTCCTATAGGCGTTCTTGATAATGGGCAAATGGATGTACCCAAGGATACTGAAATAGTAGGTTTTCTGTATCCCGGTGTTCTTGCTGGAACAAAAGGAAATATGATTATGGATGGACATGTAGATAGTTATACTGGTCCTGCTGTTTTTTTTGATCTGAAAAAATTGAATCCTGGTGATGCGGTTATTGTTCGTAATCAACATTCTGATCGATCAATGACTTTCCGGGTCGAATCGGTTGAAGCCTTCAAAACTACCGAGGCTCCTATTGAGCGAATATTCGGGCAAACTGATGAACATCATTTAAACTTGATAACCTGTACTGGGAAATATAGTCGAAAAAAGAAAGAACACGAAGAACGGTTAGTGGTTTTCACTAAATTGGATGGTGGCGAATGATTAAAATCATTAGGTTGATTTTATGTTTTTCAATTTTAACTATTGATTGTTTCTGGTGTAGGGAAGCTTATGCCCAAAAAAGTAAAACAGAAAATGATATTGAAGTATTATTGGAGCAGGTATATGAAAAAAGAGCAAAGGCAATGATTCATCAGAATGATCATGTTTTGGAGACTGATTACTTATCAGATAAAACAAGCATGAATGCTCTCTACAATGAACAGAGGCGAATAAAATACATCAATACATGGGCTAACAAAAGATCAATCAAATTAGTTGATGCCGAAAGTGAAATAAAGATTGTTCGATTAAAGGTTATGGATGAAACAGCTAATGTTTCCATAGTGCAGTCCCTAAAATTAAGTTACGATTACCTGAATAAAATAATTCCGGTTCAATCCTTTGGGATTGGAACTAGTCATTTTCTTACCATGAAAAAAACAGCGGGCAAGTGGAAGATTTTGCGCGAATGGTACTTAGATCCCTTAGATGAGGAGCCCGACAAAATAGCAGAAGCACAAAATGGCTTTGGGACTGTCGTTCAAAACACAAGGAATATAAGCAATGGAAAAAGAAAAAGATTTAATAGGCAACAAGCGGTAGCCTATGCAAACAAGTATGCAGGAACAGCTTGGGGAGCCGGAAATAATCGCAGGTATAACCCGAATTACAAGGATTATACAGGCCGAGGAGGGGACTGCACCAATTTTGCTTCTCAAGTAGTTGGGGACAAAATGGGAGGAGGACTTCCGATGACGAACCAATGGCGATACAACAAACAATCAGGCGGAACAGAATTTTGGATTAGAACGGACTCCTTCAAAAATTTTCTCATTAATAGCGGGTACGGGAAGCAGATTATTAAGGGAAAATTTCATCAAATAGTAGCACCGACAAAAGAAAATCCTAATGGTGCAACTGCACGGTTGCAGCCAGGGGATTTGATTGGTTATATCATTCATGGAAATGATATAGACCATTTTTCGATATTTGTTGGGTATGATGAAAATGGTTATCCGCTTGTTAATTCGCATTCAACTGATCGCTTCAGGGTTCCATTTGATCTGGGTTGGGATCAAAATACTAAATATTTGCTTATTCATATCAAGGATTAGTTATGTGCTTGTCAGCATAACTGAGTTTGGAAAGTAATAAAAATGAGGTATGACGTTGTGTCCTCGGGGGGGAACATGAAGAAACCTCATTTATTATTGCAGTCTGCAATTAGAGCCAGTGCAATGACAATGGTAAAAATACTTGGTTTAATTAGCCGAATAATTCTGGCCAGATTGGTTGGCGCAGAAGGAATTGGTTTGTACCAAATGGGATATTCGTTATACGGTTTTGTGATCATGCTTTTTGGAGGGGCGTCTACGGCTTTGGCGATTATTACTGCTAAGAAGCCGGGACAAGGTTGGAAATTCCTGAAAATGCTATCTTTCGGCATTATCATTTCAGCTGGAATACTTAGTCAAATTGTTTTTTGGGAATCTCCAAGGATTGCATTATTACTTGGTAACCCTGATTTGTATGATGCACTGAGAAGCATTGCTCCAGCTATCTTTGTCGCTCCATTACTAGGTCTATTGCGGGGATATCTACAGGGACTTGAACAATTTCGTATTATTGCTGTTTCAGAGATTATTGAACAAGCATCTCGAGTATTTTTAATGCTGTTAATTATAAACTATTTCCTGCCTTCAGAATTAGGAATTGTTGTTGGTAAAGGTTTGTATGCTACTTTCTTGAGCATGATCATCGCCTTTTCATTACTGATAATTTATATCTTTCATAACGATTTACATTTATCCAGTTCGCATCAGGCTGAATCGTCATTTCCTATCAGATGGTTAATCCGGACTTCAATCATGATTTCGATTACCCGTTTATTAGTTCCGGCATCGGAATTCATTGACGCGATCCTTATTCCTAATCGTTTAATAACCTCAGGATATAATCCTACAGAAGCTACTTCAATTTTCGGCATTATTACGGGTATGGCGTTTACCGTTGTTTATACTCCTACACTAATAACAGGAGCTCTAAGCCATACACTAACCATGAGATTTGCAGCCCACTGGAATCAAAAGGAAGAACAGAAATTTCATGAGCTTCTACGCACCGCAATGAAATTAAGTTGGTTATGGGGTTTAACTTCAGCTTCATTTTTATTTATTTATGCGGAGGAATTGTCTTTTTACATATTCCATACGGATAAGGCCAGTGAGTTAATCAAATATTTATCGGCCATTCCTATTATTGTGGGGCTACGAGAAGTAACAACCAGCATACTTTGGGCTCAGGACGTTAAAAAGGTTCCATTTTTAGGGTTAGCCACCGGAATATGCATCTCCATGATTATTCAATATTTTGTCATTGCTATACCAGGCTATGCTTTCGTTGGAGCAGCTGCAGGCTTATTATCCATGGAAATTGTTTCATTTGCTTTGAATATAACGGTTTTTAAAAGAAACCTAAACTTGATCAAAGTTTTACCTTACGCGTTGCTAGATGTTTTGGCAATCGGGGGATGCATCACTGTTTTAGCCCAAATCAAACCTGATTCCATAATAAGCTTGCCGGAGTTTCTAATGAGCAGTATTTTCTTTTTTGCTTTAACAGGGATTTACATGATATTCCGGTGTGGTGATGTCTATTCAGCTGGAAAATAAAATTCGAAATACCACTGCATAATTTTAAGCAGTAAGGCAAAAATACCCGAAAAGGAGGAAGAGGGATGGCATTTACAAAAATGAATATTAACCGGTTAGGAATTATTATGCTGGCTGTGCTGATCATATTATCAGGTACAGGGTGCACAGCAAGCAAATCGGCAAATTCCGCGAAGCCTAAGACGAAAAGTGTGCAAAACAAGAAAGCAATTAATCCGGTCACAAAAAAAATTTCAGATGAAGTACTAAAAGTGAAGGGTGTAAGTAAAGCAACAGTCTTAGTACACAATAAGGATGTTGTAGTGGGTATTGATGTTAAGAAAGGGGAACCTGCAACATCAGTCGAGGAGAATGTCCGGCATAGAGTAGAGGGTAGCAAGCCAGGATATTTTGTACATGTTACAAGTGATAAAAAGATTCATGAAAGAATAAAAAAATTAAACACTAAGATGACAGGAAAGAATCCTGTTAAAACATTGGGGAACGATGTAGGAGTAATTATTCAAGACATAGGAAAAACAATTAGAGCTCCTTTTCAATAATAGAGACAGGAGTATCATGGTCGGCATGATGTAATACAGGCTGAAAAGCCTGTAGCATCAAAAATTATTTTTCCTCGAAGGAAAGTCGGTTGACTAATTTTTACCATATCAATGTTGAAGACACTTCAGAGTTTAACTCTAAGGTGTCTTTTCATTTTGAGTTGTATGCTAATCAACAAGATTTAACTTAATTTTAATCTAAAAATCTAATGGCTTAAACATATCGCAATCATACTGGACATACATCAAAAGAGAGGAGTTTTCAGATTGTACAGAACAAAAAAACGAAGGTCAAGGCTGTTATTAACCATTTTAGTCGTGTTTTTAGCCATTTCAGGGGTTGCAACACCTATGACAGCATCGGCGGCAGCACCTGCAGCAATTCCGTCACAAATTGCATTAAGTTTAGCCGGAGGAGCAGATGCTGGTAAATCGGCGATGGGTTTTAATTGGGTTACAGATCCGACGGTGAACAACTCGGAAATTATTTATGGTACATCACCTAACCTGAATGATGGCATAGTTAAAAGCGCCACAATGACTGCTCCAGTTGCTACAAATAGTATTCCAGATAATAAGCTGACTAACTTTAAGCCTATTAATTCATTTCATGTTATTATTCAGGATCTTACTCCTGAAACAAAATATTATTATAAAGTGGGCAACGCCAGCAACGGATACAGCGCGATCGCTAGCTTTGTCTCTCCTGCTGATCCTGCTGGTAAAAAGCCGTTTTCTTTTGTCATCAGCCCTGATACCCAGGGAACATCTGTAAGCACGTTTGCGAATACAGGTACTTTATATGATTATATTAAGGAAAATGAATCGGATGCCGCTTTTCTTATCCATAATGGCGATGTGGTAGAGGATGCAAGCTATTCTGACCATTGGCAGTATTTTTTTGATGCCGCTCAGAACCTGTTGAATACGCTTCCAGTCATGGCAACCCCGGGGAATCATGACGGTGCATCCTATGACAAAAATTTTGTGCAGTATAATGCTAGATTCAACTATTCATCATTACGGCAACCGGAGGGTCTGTCCCCGGCGGCTGATGGAACAGTATATGCCTTTGAATATGGAGACGCCCTGTTTATTTCTATAAATTCTAATGCTTCTTCAGCAGACAATAATGTTCAGTGGCAGTTTCTAGAGGAAGAAGCGGCGTCAACTACTAAGACATGGAAAATCGTAAACATCCATGCTTCGCCCTATGACCCGGGTGCAAGTCACTATCAGGTCGACAATGTGACAGGGAAAAAGCTGACAGATGCCGGTATCGATCTGGTGCTTTCCGGCCATGAGCATGCCTATGCGAGATCCACTCTAAAAACTACCTCGTCCTCGGCAGGTACAGGAAGCATTCAAAAAGCAAAATTCGGAGAAGCGCCTACTTATGTCATAGGCGGATCGGTATACAACTATGCTTATAGTCTGGACAACCGTGACACTTCCTGGAACGATTACTTTTATGACCTCCGTATCAATAAGACGGGCACAGGTGGCGGAGCCATTTATTCGCCTGGTGTATACAGCAAGGTAGAAGTTACGAGCAATGCGATAATCTATAAAGCTTACTATAAAGCTACAGGCTCAGAAAATCCTTTCCGTGTTATTGATACATTCACTATAAGCAAATCGGGGGATAAGATTACCCAGCCGGCAGGCGGCGGTACAGAGCCTACATCAGTAACTTTCCTGCTTGATTCTTTCAAGCAAGAGTCAGGCAAATATATTGCGCGCTTTAACTGGGTAACGCCAGTAACAACGAAGACAACTGAGCTCTATTATGCTAAAAAAACAGACTTTGAAAGCAATGGCGGAAAGTTTACAAATGTTGCCGTGGGGTCAAATAATACGGTAGATTTTTCAACGGCCATCTTGAATGCTAACTATAATAGTGCAGGAACCTCCTACTCTGTGGAACCGATACAAAGCCATAAGGCGGAAACGGCTGTACTTGAACCTGATACGGAATATGTATACAGTGTTGGAGACGGTGCAAAGGATGTTACTAGCGTTGTATCTCCAGCAGGCTTTAAGACGCCTGCAAGCAATCTGGATACATTTAATTTTGTTTGGGTTACTGATATGCATGCAGCACTTAACAGCAGTCACAATGATAAAGCACTTACCCAAGCATTTAATGATTTTCCGGATGCTTCATTTATTTTAAGCTCGGGCGACCAGGTCTCCTATGGCTTCGACACCTGGCAATGGGATAGTTTTTTTGAGGCGAATGCCGATAAGTTCGCGCGTGTACCGCTGTATATGGGGACGGGAAATCATGAATATGACGGTGCGGGCAATAGCTGGGCGCCTAACTCAAGCTGGAATTCGGTGGACCCTACACTGCAAAACCTTTTTGGGCGATATAACCCTCCAAAGAACGGCGCGTCATTTTACGGCGGCGGCGACGGTACTCAAAGAATGGTCGCGGGTATCGATAAATTGCAATTTGAATCAAGCAACTACTACTGGGTATATGGCGATACACTTTTTATGATGATGGATTATCAGGACCAGAGCAGCTCCGCACAAATTAAGGCGCAGCAGGACTGGATGAAGTCAGTCATCAAGCAAAACCCGACCAAATGGCGCGTTGCGGTTTTGCACAAATCTCTTTTCGGATATCGTATGGCCAATCCTGTAGCATCCTGGACTAATGCTTTTGATGAAGCTGGAGTGGATGTGGTGCTTATGGGACACGATCATGTTTATGTCCGTACAAAACTATACGGCAATGGTCAAATCATTGAACCGCAAACCTATGGCAACGGAACTACCTATATTACTAGCTATTCTGGAAATAACGACAGACGTGGAACCTATTATACTAAAGATCCTGCTAATGTAGCTTATGTAGATGTAAGAGCTATTGGACCGGGCTATGCAAATGTGTCAATTTCCCCTAATGAAATCAGAGTGACAAGCAAGGGATTTGATTCCAGTGGAACACTGGTGAACGGGGATAGCAACGCACTTGTTACGAATACACCACGTACTCCGAATCTGTCGGCATGGAGTTATCCTTCAGTGCCACAGGATGTCAACGAGTTATCTATAACGGAGGTTGCCGTTACGGGAATTGCCAAAGAAGGACAAACCCTGAATGCATCCGTAACTCCGTCAAGCGCTACCGCTGCCTTCAGATGGGAACGCTCAACCGATAGCACGACATGGACTGCCATTGCAGGAGAAACCTCTTCGAATTACATGGTCAAAAAAGAGGATGTTGGGCAGTATTTGCGAACTGTTGCCACGGGAACAGGCTTTTACAACGGAGTCGTTATAAGCTCTGCCACAGCTAAAGTCACACCTCTTGCCGGTAGTAGTACAGCGACCATAAAAATCGGAACAGCAAGTGAATTAGTTGCACTATCTGAGGGATTTGGTTCATCCGCCTATCCGATTGATGGGAAATATGAGTTATCGGCTGATATTGATATGAAAGATGTAGCATTTTCAGCGATCGGCGGAGATGCCACGCCAACACCATTTTTAGGTACATTTAATGGTAAAGGTTATACCATAAGTAATTTGACAATCGCCAGTAGCAACAATAGCACCGGTTTCTTTGCTTATATAGGAACTGGCGGTAGAGTAGTAAATGCGAAATTGACTAATGTAGATATTACCGGAGTCAATAGCACTGGTTCTATTGCAGGAACCTCCACCGGCACGATTGAAAACAGCTATGTGGATGGAAAAGTAACCGGTGCCGGATATACAGGCGGTATAGTAGGTTTGCTTCATGCGGGCACTGTACAGAATTCATCCGTAACCGCTTCGGTATATGGTAATACAGCTGGAGGCTTGATAGGCGGTTCGAACTGGAACAATTCAGGTTCACCACTTACCCAAAAAGACACGACAACGGGAAAAGTCATTCTCAATAACTATGTGGCAGGTACGGTCAAAGGTCTGGTTGGAGGCCAATATTTCGGCGCTGTTGTTGGAGATATGGGCGGTTCTTCGGGTAGTCTGCTCCAAACCTTTAATGGTAATACAGTGACCAATGCAGTATATGAGGCTTCACCTGGTAAAATAGGAGGTTATTGGTCTGGCAGCAGGCCGATCATCGACTCCAATCAAGTCAACTACTATGACAGTAACAAGTTAAGCACGAGCGGATTGCCTACAGGAGTCGCTGCTGCTTTTGTAGGAAAGACTGCCGTTGATTTTGTGGAAAAAGCAACTTTTGAGACATTGGGATGGGATTTTACCAACGTTTGGGATTGGGATGCAGTGAACAACGTACCCGTACCTCGAGTGATTAATACTGGTGGCGAAGAAGAGGATAATTTCGTAACCATTATTGCGTCTGCAGGTGCGGGCGGGACCATTTCTCCTAACGGATATGTTTTGGTTGAACGTGGACAGAGTCAAAGGTTTACATTCACTCCAAACCAATATTTTGAAATTGCTACAGTGAAAATTGACGGAGTGGAAGACGCGGCGGCTGCAGCCGCAGGCGAATATACCTTTGACAATGTTGCCGCTGTACATTCGATTGACGTTGCATTTAAGATTTCCGACGCCACTTCCGGTGTTGCTCCAAGCCTTGTTTCAACAAGCGCATATTACAACAGAGCTATTGAAGCACATATTTGGGTAACGGTAGACTTTGGCAGCGGCGCTTTGGGAATTCAACCGGACAAATGGCGGCAAGCGGTAAAAAGTGTGAAGATCATGAAGGATAATGAACTGGTTCTTGATGCAGCCGGCTGCTATTGGTTCCCGAGTACAGGCTATGGTGCACCGGAGGATCGGCTTGAAATTGCATATGATGACATACGGAAGCTTCCAGAATATGATCATTTAGTTCCAGGGACATATGATCTTGTTATAACTTTTGCAGACTTGAACTCCACTGAATACACTATACCTTTGACTGTAGAGGACAAGCTGCCAAGCAAAAGCCTGGATCTGAGCGATCTTAGGGTGGACGGTACGACTGTCAGCGGATTTAGCACCGACACAACGAGCTACACGGTGAATGTGCCGAATAATCAATCCTCTGTGACCGTTGCGGCAACAGCAGTCGATGAGAAAGCTACAGTTACAATTGCAGGCGGAAACAATCTGGCTATAGGAGACAACACGATAACGGTTACCGTAACGGCAGAAGATGGATTGACATCGAAGGTCTACACGATTATCGTAAAACGAGCTGCTGCCTCCGGAGATGGAGGTAATAGCAATAACAACGGCAATAGCAATGGGAGTGAAGGCGGAGGAACGGTAGCTCCTACTGTCGACAACAAACAAACACTGCCTGCCAACATCGGTGGTACGGCCCGGTTTATGAATAACGCCGTTACGATTGCGGTTCCTGCCGGAGCAACGGAGAAACCACTGACGATTACAGTTGAGAAGGTGTTAAATCCTTCGCAGCTCGTAACAAGTAAAGATGTTCTTCTTAGTCCGGTTTATGAAATTTTGAAGAACCTTGCGGAAAACTTCAAGAAGCCGATTACGATCACGTTAACGTTCGATCCGAACATGATTGGTGCGAACCAAATCGCCTCACTCTTTTACTACGACGAAGTGAAAAAGGGTTGGGTTGAAATTGGAGGCAAAGTAAGCAGTGACCGAATTACAGCGGAGATCGATCAATTCGCCAAGGTTGCGGTATTCGCAGTAAATAATAAATCGGCAGAAAATCCTGAAAGCGAGCCTGTAGATAACGTGGATTTGAAGCTCAGCGACATTGCAGGCCACTGGGCAGAAGCAAGCATTCAGGAGTTGGCGGCGAAGGGCATTGTCAGCGGTTATGCCGACGGTACTTTCAAGCCGAAGGGCGAGGTTACCCGCGCCGAGTTTGCGGTGATGCTGGCTCGTATGCTGAACATGCAAGGGAACGGCGCTACACTGGAGTTTACCGATAGTGCAAGCATCGGTGCATGGGCGAAGGAAGGTATCGCTCAAGCCGTACAAGCTGGAATCGTAAATGGCTATGGGGATGGCAGCTTCAGACCGAACGCAAGGATCAGCCGCACCGAGATGGTGACCATGATCGCAAATGCGCTTGGCATCGTGGATAACGCCAAGGCGAAAACTGCTTTTGCAGATGATGCTGATATTCCGGCATGGGCAAAATCAGCGGTTGCAGCAACTGTGGAGAGCGGTATCGTTCAAGGCATCAGCGGTAACAAATTTGCACCAAAACAAACAGCTACAAGAGCTGAGGCGGCGGTCATATTACTAAAAGCGCTGGCGTTTGTCGGTAAGTAATGCTACATCGGCCCGTTAAGCTAGGCAGTCGCACTTAAAAACCTCACATACAGTATTAAGGGCTGTCCCAGAAGTCATAGATGACTTAGGGGCAGCCCTTCTTAGGTTCAAGGATCTAATCTCGAGGTCATATTCAAATTTACGATTTAAATGACCTATTCAATAGATTTGTTCAAATCTTCAATCGATTCGATATCCACATATGCAGGCACAACCAACCCGGTTTTAACACCCGTCATATTGGGACCAAGATCCTCCAGTTGGCTACTATATTTGTCCCAATAATCGGCATGGGTCAAGGGAAGCCATGCTGCGGCAGTGAAATCTACATCACCATTTGCTACACCAGTCCACATCGGACCGGCCTCCACTTGAAGTGCGGTTACTTTATAGCCCAGTTTTTGTTCTAGGATGTACTGGAGCAGGTGAGAGCTGGCAATCTCCGAATCCCAAGCTACATAGCTCAGAGTTAAACTTTGACCTGCTACAGTTGGAATGCCCTTAGTCCATTCATCCACGTGGTCCTTATGTGCCTCCGCCCACTGTGCTGCGGCTTTATTTGGTGTTTCTCCGCTCTGTATAGAAGTCATGATCTCACCCATTTCATCCGAGGTCCAATGGAATCGTTTCAGAAATTCATAGGCCGAAGGTTGATCCTCAGCAAGACCGAGGCGAGCGATAGTGTGGATTTCCTCTGCATCTCCGTAAGCTTTAAGCGGGTCTTCTAAATATTTAAGATCGTACTTGTTGAACATCCAGTGCGGAGTCCACCCGGTGATAACAATTGGCTCTTCTTTTCGTATCGCTTTATCCAGTGCGGCAGTCATGGCGGCACTAGATCCTTCAATTAAATTCCAACCCTCCAGCTTGTAGTCTTGCAGGGCTAATGCTGTTGATTTCATAATGCCGGACCCAGGATCGATTCCGATAATATTATAATTGAAAAGTGTGCCGACAGAATTCTCCCGCTGAGTCTTGGAAGTGACTTCTTCACCTTGCTGAAGCACAGCTTGTGCTATTCCTCCGAACAGGATGACAATAATTAGTGCTGTGGGAATAACCCATCTTCTAAGGGAGCGTTTTACTCCGGTTACAGCGACTTTTCTTCGTTTTGGTTTCAGCAGCCTCTGAGTGAAACGATCAAGAACGATTGCGAGCACAACGACAGCAAGTCCAGCTTCGAAGCCCTGACCGATCTTAAGCTGAGTCACAGCACGATATACTTCCGCCCCGATGCCCTGTGCACCTATCATCGATGCGATGACAACCATCGATAGGGACAACATGATCGTCTGGTTAATCCCGGCCATCATAGTTGGCATGGCAAGAGGTAACTCTACTTTGAATAATTTCTGCCATGAAGTTGAACCGAAGGCATCTGCCGCCTCACTTAATTCTTGAGACACTTGTTTGATACCGAGATATGTCAGACGAATAGTCGGTGGGATTGCAAAGATTACGGATGCGATTACACCCGGAACAACGCCAAGACTGAAGAAGGTGACTGCAGGAAGCAAATAGACAAAAGCTGGCATGGTCTGCATGAAATCAAGGACCGGAGATATGATGCGATGAGTTCCTTTGCTGTAAGCACTCCAGATTCCGATTGGAATACCAAGCACGATGGAGATAAGTCCTGAGGTGATGACGAGACCTAGCGTATTCATCGTATGTTCCCAGTAACCAAAGTTATCAATTAGCAGAAAGCCAATGACGGTGAAAAACATCAACGGTAGACGACCGATAGCAAATGCTAGTATGCCGATAATCGTGATGAAGAGGAGTGGATGAGGCAAGAGGAATATCCAAGAGAAGAAGGTTACAATGTTTTCAATAACCGTGGATATAGCATCAAACATTCCACCTAGATGATTCTCCATCCATGCAACGATCCAATCGATCCAGTCAGCGAGCGGAATTTTCGGTGTCATTTCGGCTCACCTCCTTCAGATTGATTGACATAGCCGGCCAGTGCTCCAAGAAGAGCTCCCCGGATTATAATGCCAAGCAGCTTGCCTTGGTCATCTACAACTGAAACCGGAACCTTGGCAGAGCTTGTCAGTTCAAACATATCACCGAGAAGTATGTCTGGTTCAACTCGTGGGACATCAGTCATTAGAATGTCTGATAACGACTTTCCAGCCTTCGCTGCTGCAGAAGCATCCTCGGCTGTAATTGCTCCTAGTAATGCTTTGGAGCGGTTCACGACAAATAAATTAGAAATTCCTAGTTCACGCATGAGTTCCAGCGCAACGCGTGGGCCCCGGTCTAGTGTAATCGTCTCTGGGCGCCGCATAACATGGGCAGCGGTGAGTACTTTAGATAGATCTACATCCTCAATGAAACGTTCCACATAACGATTGGCTGGTTGAGTCAGCATTTCTTCCGGTGTTCCGATCTGTACTAGTGATCCGTCCTTCATCAAGGCGATACGATCACCGATTCGGAGAGCTTCATCAAGATCATGGGTTATAAAAATAATTGTCTTCTTCATTTTTTCCTGCAATTCAAGTAATTCATCCTGCATATCGCGGCGAATTAACGGGTCAAGTGCGCTGAAGGCCTCGTCCATCAGAAGTACCTCAGGGTCATTTGCCAAAGCACGAGCAAGACCTACCCGCTGTTGCATACCACCACTTAGTTCATCGGGTATTTTGTCTCCCCAGCCTTTTAAACCGACTAATTCGAGGGCTTGCTGAGCTTTATCCCTACGGGTTTCTAACCCTATTCTCTGGATTTCCAGACCGTATTCTACGTTCTGAAGTACAGTACGGTGCGGAAAAAGTGCGAATTTTTGGAATACCATACTGATGCTTTTCTGCCGCACTTTCCTTAGCTGGGCTTTATTCATCTTCATTAGATCCTGCCCGTGAATCAGCACCTCGCCCGACGTAGGATCAATCAGTCGATTGAGCATTCGGACTAAGGTGGACTTGCCGCTTCCTGAGAGTCCCATAATGACAAAGATTTCACCCTCGTTAATTTCGAGACTGACCTTGTTGACCCCCACCGTGATTCCTTTACTGGCCAGTTTCTCTTTGCTATAGCCTTGTTCTAAGAGATGAAGACCTGCTTCCGTATTTGGGCCGAACAATTTGGTAACATTTCGGACTTCGATTATGGATTTAGTCAAACCATCAACCCCTTTAATTCAATTTTAGCCAAAATACTATGGAGTCTATTCGTGCTTACTAGTGTAACAAAAGACTACACTTTTCACAAACGAAAAAACTGTTCATAAAGATTGAACAGAAAAAACTGTACATAAATAATGTTGGTATTTCTCCTTAATGCTTCAACATACTATCCAAGAGTCTTCTTTACATTTCGGTGTGACTTTCTTAATATAGAAGAGACATTGCGATAGGAGGTGCAAGCATGAGCTTGGACCAGCTTTCTCCGGAACAACATTCTACATTATTGAAGATACGTAAGCGTGTTATAGAGGCTATAGGAAGAAACATGGATTTGTATGGTGTGCCTATTTCAACAGGACACTTGTATGGACTGTTGTATTTTGCTGATAAACCAATGACTTTGGATGAAATGGGCTTGGAAATGAGTATGAGTAAGACAAGTATGAGTACAGGGGTTAGGACCTTGCTTGATCTCAAGATGGTCAATAAGGTCTGGGAGAAGGGCTCACGTAAGGATTTATACGAAGTTGAAAGCGACTGGTATCAGTCGTTCACAGACTTCTTCTCCACAAAATGGAGAAAAGCTGTAGAGAATAATATTCTTGTGCTACGCCGATCTATTGAAGAGGTTAACGTATATCTTCAATCACAGTTAGAGGGGCCTATTCATGATGTTCTTTTGGAGGATCAACGGAAGATGAAGGAGGCTGTTCAATATTATGAATGGCTGGACAGGTTGATCGATGCAATGGAAAGTGGCGAAATCTATAAGCTGGTTCCGAAGTCCCCCATAATCTAGCCGTGGGAGAATTTTCGAGTATACTATATAAGTTGAACTAAAGAAAGAACGACGTCATTAGTAAAAGCAGGTACAAGATCAGGAAAAGTATGCAAAAATACAGTTTTTTTAAAGTAGAAATG